>Ga0209499_1000733_pt1 | contig 23997 bp, 21 predicted proteins | sample C_130208_EF_Meta_FD_187306 | JGI IMG/M metagenome (GOLD analysis project Ga0209499, IMG submission 187306) | Freshwater microbial communities from Lake Croche, Canada to study carbon cycling - C_130208_EF_MetaG (SPAdes) (version 2) | ecosystem: Environmental > Aquatic > Freshwater > Lake... | reverse complement strand
GGCGAGCTCGCGTCGGACCGCCTCGGGGTCCACGGGCTGGCCCCACTCGAACTTGAGCGCGGTGGCGGCCTTGCCGCAGCGCAGCGCGACGTCGTTCCACTTGTCGGAGAACGCGCCGTTCATGCAGTTGAGCACCTTCTTTTTGACGACGTTGCGGAGGGAGCCCTCCATCACGCCCCAGGCGCTGCTGGTGGAGAGATAGACGGGGTCCTGGGTGGCCGCGACGGCCTGCAGGTCCGGCTGGATGGAATTATAGAGCGCGACAAAGTCCGTGCTGCGGTGCCCGATCATGGGCTGGGCCATGGCGCGGAGGGTTTTCTCCGAAACGGCGACGGGTCCCGGGATGAAAAGTTTGTAGCTCATGGCGAGGGGAAAGTGGGGTGGTGGGTGGTGGTTTGGCGGGGAACGCCCCTTCGACAGGCTCAGGGCGGGTGACACCCGCTTGACGGGAGTCGCCCGAAAACAGTTTGCGCGAGGGGCGGCGTCAACCTTCATTAGCGCCACGGCATGTCGCAATCCTGGCTGCAGAAGAAACTCAACGCCCTCGAGCTCTACACGATTGACGTGATCCTAGGGCGGCGCGCGGACGCCAGCGCGGCGGTTTACGGGGCGTTCCTGCAGGCGCTGTCCTGGCTGTTCAACGCCATCGTGCAGGCCCGGCTCTGGCTGTACGGTCACCGGATCCTGCATGACCAGCCGCTGGGCTGCCTGGTGGTGGTGGTGGGCAACCTCACCGTCGGTGGCACGGGCAAGACCCCCGTGGTGGAAAAATTTGCCCGGGCCCTGCAGGAGCGCGGGCGCAAGGTCGCGATCCTCAGCCGCGGCTACAAGAGCAAGGCGCCGCCCTTCTGGAAGAAATGGTGGTTTGCGCTCACCCATACCGAGGAGCCGCCGCCGCGCATCGTGAGCGACGGCGAGCGGGTGCTGCTCGACAGCGAGGCGGCCGGTGACGAGCCCTTCATGCTCGCGCGCAACCTGCCCGGCGTGATCGTGCTCGTGGACAAGAACCGCGTGAAGGCGGGCGCCTATGCGATCAAGCGGTTCGGCTGCGACACCCTCGTTCTCGACGACGGATTTCAATATCTGCCGCTCAAGGGCCGGCTCAACCTCCTGCTCGTGGACAAGACCAATCCCTTCGGCAATGGCCACCTGCTGCCCCGCGGCATCCTGCGCGAGCCGGTGAAGCATCTGAAGCGGGCGAGCTATATTTTCCTCACGAAGTCCAACGGCCAGCGCGACCTGGAACTCGAGGCGCTGATCACGAAGCACAACCCCCAGGCGGACATCATCGAATGCGCCCACCGGCCGCAATACCTGCAGCGGTTTGGCCGTCCGGCCGGGGCGCCAGGAGCGCAGGAGCCGCTGGCGTTCCTCAAGGGCAAGCGGGTGGCGGCGTTCAGCGGCATCGCGACACCAGAGAGCTTTGAGAAATTCCTGCGCGACCTCGGTGCCAAGCTGGTCGTGCGGGAGCGCTACCTCGACCACTACCGATATACGGACGAGGACTTTGACCTGCTCTTTGATCTCGCGAAACGGGAGGGCGCAGACTGCCTCGTGACCACCGAGAAGGACGCCGTGCGCATGCCCGAACACCGGGTCTGGCCGCTGCCGCTGTTTTACCTGCGGCTAGAGATCGACATCATCCGCGGCGCGGCGGATTTCGACGAGGCGGTAAGCCGCATTTGCTTTGCGCAAAGCGCACCGCGGAACGATTCCTGAGTTTTATCGCGGAGCCGCAGAGGGGCGGAAAGACCGGGGAAATGCTGTTACAGGGGCGAACAATTTCAGTTTTCGATTTCTGGCCGTTCCTCCGCGCTTGCGCGATCAACCGGACTGAATTTCGTGGGCTACCTTTCGCTTGCGCGACTACCCGCGGGTGAGGTTAGCTGGGGCATGATTATCGACCCCCGCATCACCCAGCTGGCCGAAGGTTTGATCGGCTTTTCCACCGACCTGAAAAAAGGCGAGCGCGTCCTCATCGACGCGTATGACGTGCCGGACTCCGTCATCATCGCCCTGATCCGCTCCGCCCGGAAGCGCGGGGCCCATCCCTATGTGCAGAACCACCGGGCCCGCATCACCCGCGAGCTCGCCCTAGGGGCCGAAGAGGCGCAGTTCGCGCCGCACGCGGACGTGGAGCTGGCCCGCATGCAGAAAATGGACGCGTACATCGCGCTCCGGGGCTCGGACAATATTTTTGAAGGCTCCGACGTCCCGGCCGAGAAGGTTCAGCTGGTGAGCCGCCTGATGAAGCCCGTGATGGACCATCGCGTCGGCAAGACGAAGTGGGTGGTGCTCCGCTGGCCGACCTCATCCATGGCCCAGCAGGCGGGCATGAGTACGGAGGCGTTCGAGGAATTCTACCTCCGGGTCTGCACGCTGGATTACAGCCTGCTCACGCCCGGCATGGCGGCGTTGAAGAAGCTGATGGATGCCACGGACCGCGTGCACATCAAGGGCCCGGGCACGGACCTGCGTTTTTCGATCAAGGGCATCGGCTCCCAGCCCTGCGGCGGGCTGCGCAACATCCCGGATGGCGAAGTATTTTCCTGCCCGGTCAAGGACAGCGTCGAGGGCTATGTCCAGTACAACGCCCCGACGGTCTACCTCGGCACCTCGTTCGACAGCATCCGCCTCGGCTTCAAGCACGGCAAGATCGTGGAGGCGACGTCGAGCAACACCAAGCGCCTGAATGAAATCCTGAGCAGTGACGCGGGTGCCCGGTACATCGGCGAATTCGCCATCGGTTTCAACCCGTACATTCTCGAGCCGATGCGCGACATCCTGTTCGACGAGAAAATCGCCGGCAGCTTCCACTTCACCCCGGGCCAGGCCTACGACGACGTGGGCAACGGCAACAAGTCGCAGGTGCACTGGGACATGGTCTGCATCCAGCGGCCGGAATACGGCGGCGGCGAGATTTGGTTCGACGACGTGCTGATCCGCAAGGATGGCCTGTTTGTGCCGAAGTCGCTGCACAAGCTGAACCCGGCCTACCTGCTCAGCAAGGTGGCGTGATGCAGGCCTTCATTCAGGCGCTCCCGAAAACGGAGACTCACCTCCATGTCGAGGGCGCGCTGCCGTACGAGCTGCTGACCGCGTGGCAGCCGGCGAACTACCCGGCCAACCCGCCGTTCCGCCGTGCGGACTACCGCTACGCGACGTTTCCCGACTTCGAGCGGATTTTGCTCGAAAACGCGCTGCCGTGGTTCACCACCCCGCAGCGCTACTACGAGGCGACCAAGGCGATGTTTGCGAAGCATGTGGCCCAGAATGTCCGCTACGTGGAGACGAGTTTCCACCTGCCGGTCACGAAATTCATTCATACGCCCGGCCCGGAGATCATCGCGGCGATCCGCGCGGCGGTGCCGGCGGGACTCGAGGTGAGGATTTTCACGGGCATGTTGCGCAGCGACCTCGCGGGTGATCTGCGCCCGGTGATCGACCAGCTCCATACCTGGGACGGACTGGCGGGGGTGGACTTACACGGCTTCGAGCAAATGCCCACCGAACCCGCCACCGCGGCGGTGTGGGCGAAACTGCGGGCGGCGGGTAAGGTCACCAAGTGCCATGCAGGCGAGTTCGACGGGCCGGCCCGGGTGCGCGAGGCCATCGAGGTCCTGGGCGTCACGCGCATCCAGCACGGCGTCCGGGCGATCGAGGATCCGGCCGTGGTGCGGCTGGCGGCGGAGCGCGGCGTGACCTTTGACGTCTGCCCGATCAGCAACATCCGCCTGAAGGTTTTCCCGAGTTTTGCCGCGCACCCGATCCGGCGGCTCATGCAGGCCGGGGTGAACTGCACGGTGAGCACCGATGATCCGCTGTGTTTCGCGAACACGCTGAACGACGAATACACCGCCCTGGCGGCCGAATTGCAGTTTACGCGGGCCGAGCTCGCGCAGGCCGCCCGCAACGGCTGGGCCGTGGCAAATATTTCGGCGGCCACCCGCAAAGCCGCGCTGGACGAAATCGCGCGGGTCGAGAAGCTGTAGGCGGCTCCGCTTGGGGCCGTTCCACGTGAATACACTCTACACCGTTCCAGACGGCATCCGCCAGCTGCGGGCCGACAAGGCGCTTTCACTGTCGCATCGTGACCACAGTCGCGTGGCGTTTCGCCGCGCCTTTGACGCCGGCCTCGTCACGCGACGGGGCCAGGTCCTCGTGCCGGATACGCCGGTGGTGGGCGGCGATGTGCTGGAATTTTCCTTTCCCGACCTGAAGCCGGCCGACCTTAAGGCCGTGGACATCCCGCTCGACGTGATTTTCGAGGACAAGCACCTGCTCGCGGTGAACAAGACCGCGGGCATGATCGTGCACCCGGGCGCGGGGACGGGTGAAGATACGCTGGTGCACGCGCTGCTGGCGCATTGCAAAGGCGGGCTCAGCGGCATTGGCGGGGTGGAGCGTCCGGGGATTGTGCACCGCCTCGACCGCGAGACGTCGGGCATCATCCTCGTGGCCAAATCCGACAAGGCCCATCGCGGGCTGGCGGAGCAGTTTTCCGAACGGGCGCTGCAGAAGGAGTATCTCGCCCTGGTCACGGGCGCCACCGCGCTGATGAGCGGCTCGATCCGGAAGGCGATCGGGCGCAACAAGCAGCACCGACACAAGATGGCGCCGGTGGAGGCGGAGCAGGGCGGACGCGATGCGCACACGGATTGGGAAGTGGTCGAGCGGTTCGGCCCGGTGGCCACGCTCGTGCGCTGCACCATCCACACCGGTCGCACCCACCAGATCCGGGTGCACATGAAATCGCTCGGCCATATTTTGCTCGGCGACGTGATCTACGGCTGGAAACCCGATCCCGGCCTGCCGAAGCAGCCGGAGCGCGTGATGCTCCATGCGGAGCACCTCGTGTTTGCCCACCCGCTCACGCACAAGACCATCGATCTGCGCGCGCCGCTGCCGCCGGACATGACGGCGATGCTGAAGCAGCTGCGCAAGGTGGCGGCGGCCGGCGCCAAGGCCCGGAAGCTGATCGCCCAGCCGGTCAAACCCCGCGGCAAGCCCAAGCCCCCGCCGTTTCACCCGCACGAGTCGCGGCTCTGAGTCCGTTCCGGCCATGGATCCACTTCGACAGGCGACGAGCGATCTGACCAACGAGTGGGCGCGGCTGCTGGCGCCGCATTTTGGTCCGAGCGGCAGCATGGATCTCGACCTGCCCGACTGGCCGCAGGCCGAGGGCCCGTCGTATTACAACCAGTTCAGCCATTTTGCCTTCCTGCAACTCGCGACGGGCGAGGTGCCCGGGGCGGAACCTGCGGAGCGGGCGCACTACCTGAAGCTCGCGCTGCACAACATCGACTACGCGCTGGGGATGACGGCGGCGGATTTCCACACGCCGCACTATTCCCGGGGACGGGAGTGGGGCCGGCATATCGGGGAGTGGCTCAACTATTACCTGCTGTGCTCCCTGGAGGTGATGGAGCGCCACCAGCTAGGCACGGCGGAACTGCGCATGCGGTTGAGCACCGCGGTGGCGGGCGCGGTGGGTGAGCTACACGCGAGGTTTGTGGCCAAATATGCCGCGGCACCGACGGAGTTTGTGGGCAACCACGACACCTGGCACGGGCTGCTGTTTTACCGGGCGGGCCGGCACTTTCAGCGCCCCGAGTGGCGGGAGTATGCCCGGGTTTTTTTTGCGCGTTGCGTGCTGCCGTTCCAGACGGTGGACGGGTACTGGCCGGAGGGCCACGGCATCGTGGTGGGTTACGCCCTGGTGACCGCGCAGGCGGTTTCACTCTACGCCGAGCTGTCGGGCGACGAGGCCGCCCATGCCGCCATCGGGCAGTTCTTCGGCTTCCACGAATTCTTCAGCCTGCCCGATGGCACGACGGCGGTGGCGGTGGACGTGCGGATGCGCGCTACCCGCATGCCGTTCCTGTTCCTGCCGCCCGGGTTTATCGGCTGTGTCGAGGGGCGGGAACTGGTCCGGGCGCGACTGGAGTCGGCGCGGATTTATTTCCGGGAAGCGGGCGTGCACGACAACGGCGCCCAGAGCTTCGCTTTCTTCGCTTCGTTTGCGGAGTACGTCTTTAAACCGGATGTTCGGCCGCGGGAAATCAAGGTCGGCCGCCCGGCGACCCTGCCGGCAGCGCGACTCTCCCGGGGTGACTGGCGGGCCTATCTGGGCTGGCAGTTGGTCCCGGAGCATCCCAGCCGCTTCGTGCTCGACAGCCAGAATTTCGTCGAGCTCTGGCACCGGCGGGCCGGCTATCTGGCCGGGACGGGCGGGAGCAAGTTCATGCCGCGGTTTTCCACCCTTCGGCGTACGGATGCAGGGCGGGCGTACATCCCGGAACGGGGGGAGCGCGGCAAAATAAGCCCGGATTCCGCGGAGGGAATCTTCGGTTTTGGTCCCGATGACATTACCGTGGAACTGGGCCTCAGCGATGAGACGTGCCGGTTAACCGTGCGACTGGTCCGCCCCACGCAGGTGGGCTACGAGGCCGCGCTCATGGTCGCATTCCGGCCCGGGGAGACCCTGCAGCTTGATGGGTTGAGCCAGACCCTGAACCCGACCACACTGGTACATTCCAACGGGGGCGGGAAACCAGTGAAGGAAATGATCTGGCGAGGGCTGACCTGGCGACTGCCCGCGGGTGCGGTGCTCGATTATCCCGTCGTGCCGCACAATTCGTACACCCAGGACGGTCTGCCCAAGCCGGAGGATTATGTGGGGCGGATCAGCTTTCCGGTCACAATGAGGGAGCAGGTGCTGACCATTTTCTGAATGTACGTTGCACGCTCGCGGGCAACGTTGCGCGCAAGCGCGCAACCTACGTCGAGAGCGCTTCAGCGGCGAGGCCGTAGCGCAGGTTAAAAAGCGAATGGCGGAAGCTGGTGAACCTTCCGCGATCAGCGACCGCGATGAGCGTCGCGAGGGCCGTGGGAAACACGTCGGCGCGCGCGGGCGGGAGTCCGGACACCTGCTGGCGTGCCGCAAGGGGTAAGGCACCGATCTCGCGCAATTGAGTTCGGATCGTGGACACGACCAGGTCCGGGGGCGTGGCGTCGAGGGTGATACCCCGCTGGGCGGCGAGAATGGTACGCACGGTCGTGAACGTTCCGCCGGTGCCGACGGCGGTGGAACCGGGAGGCAGGTTAAAGGCAAAGCCGGAGCGTTCGAACGTCTCGGCGCAATGCGCGGCGATGCGCCGGTCGGCTTCCGCGGAGAAAGGCGCGGCCGGGTCGGGGACAAATTTTTCGGTGAGCCGCACGCAGCCCAGCTGCAGGCTGACCGCCTGCGTTACTTGGCGGTCGCGAAACTTCAGGCACTCGAGGCTGCCGCCGCCGAGGTCGAGGACATAAAAATCCCGGAGTGACGCGAGGGCCGGGTCACACGTGAGGCCGCGGCCAATGAGATTGGCCTCCTCGTCCCCGGAGAGGATCCGGATGGTCTGGCCGGTGGCGGCGCGCACGCGTTCGCGGAATTCCGGGCCGTTGGCTGCGTCGCGCACGGCGCTGGTGGCAACGAGCACGGTCCGGGCGGGGGCGAAGGGGGCGGCGTCGGCGAGCAGCGCGCGGATGGCCTCGAGGCCGCGGGTCATGCCGTCCTCAGCCAGGCACGGGGTGGCCGAGCTGATCCCGGCACTGATGCGGGTGTCGATCGTACGGTATTTCAGGACTTCGACGCCGCCAGTCGCGGCGCGTTGGGCCACGAGGATCTTGATCGAGTTGCTGCCGATATCGATGACGGCGACGGAGGCATTCATGCTCCTGCGATTCTGTCCACGGAATCCACGGAATACACGGAAAACTGATGGCGTAGGACGAGCCGATGTGAGTTCCGTGTCATCCGTGTGTTCCGTGGGCTACAAAACGAAGTCGGCCGGCGCGATGAGGAGGACGAATTCGCCCTTGAGGCTGGTTTTGGCGAGTCGGGTCTGGACGTCGGCGGCCGGGCCGACGAGGAAGGTCTCGTGGAGCTTGGTGACCTCCTTGGCGACGCAGATGACCCGCTCCGGGCCGAGGGTGGCGACAATTTCGTTCACGGCCTTGTCAATGCGGTGGCAGCTCTCGAACAGGGCGAGCGTGTAGTCGAAGGCCCGGTGTTTTTCAAAAAACGTGATGCGCGCGGCGCTTTTGGACGGAAGGAAACCCACGTACAGGAAACCATTCGTGGGCAGTCCACTGGCGCTGAGGACGGCGGTGAGCGCGCTGGGACCGGGCACGGGGACAACGGGCAGGCCGCGGCGGCGGCAGGCGCGCACGAGGCGGAAACCCGGGTCGCTGAGGGCGGGCGTGCCGGCGTCGCTGACGACGGCGATGGATTTGCCTGCGGCCAGTTCGGAAGCGAGCTTCTCGGCCATCTCGACCTCGTTGTGCTCGTGGTAGGCGATGAGGGGACGGTGCAGGCCGAAACGCGTGAGCATGGCGCCGGTGGTGCGCGTGTCCTCGCAGGCGATCAGATCAACCGATCCCAGGATGGCCCGGGCCCGCTCGGTGAGGTCCGCCAGGTTGCCGATGGGCGTAGCCACCACGTAGAGGTGGCCGGGTAGCGGGGTGAGCGAGGCGTTGGGGGCGGGGGATTCGGTCATAAAAAAATCCGGCGCAAGGCCGGATTTTAAAGGGGGGCTGGCGCAGGGATCAATGTCCCGCGCCCATGCCGGGCATCTGGCCTTCCCAATCGGCGGGACGGCTCCACGGGATGGAGGTATCCCGGGCAGTTTTGTTCGTACAGCCGCCCAAGATCGCACCGAAAGCGAGGAGGATCAGGGCCAGAACGGGTTTCTTGAGCTTATTCATGTCAGAAGGTAATATGAGTGAATCGGGGTTGTGCAAGGCGCCAAGCGCATGTGGTGAGAAATGGGCGGAAGGAAGGTGTTCCCTGAGGATTGAGGTGGGGCGGTTTGCTCTCTCTCTCTCTCTCTCTCTCTCTCTCTCTCGACGCTGGTTTGCTCCAGCCGGGGCAATTCAACGCGTTGAGGGCAAAGCGTTCCGCCTCAAGCCTTGGCGGAATAGCGGGACAGGTGCCAGGGAGTCCGGGCGCGTTTCTTGACGCCGCTGCACTTGTTGGCGGCGAGGTGCTCGAGGATCTTAAAGACGAGTTCGGTCCGGTCGGGCGCGCCGAGTTCGTCGGCGAGTTGCTCGGCGGTGAAGGCCTTGCCGGGAGCGGCTTTGAGGGCAGCGGCGATCAGGAGCTTGAAGGCAATGACGCTACCGGCAGCCTTTTTACCCGCCTCGACGCCGGGCTGGTGATAGGGGTTGATGCCGATCAGCGAGGCATACAGGCCGACCACGCGCTCGTAGAGGGCAATCAGCATGCCGATGGTGCGAGGCGAGACGTCGGGGAGCGTGAGGGTAACGGAGTGGCGGTCCTTCTCGCTCAGGGCATCGCGCGTGCCGAGGTAGAAGCCCTGCAGGTAGTCGCCGGCGGTGATGCCGGGCTCGACCTCGAGGGCGGTCTTGGCTTCGCGGTCCTTCAGGACCTCAATGAAGGTGATGAAGAAGTTATTCACACCATCGCGGAGCTGCTGCACGTAGGCGTGCTGGTCGGTCGAGCCCTTGTTGCCGTAGACGGCGATGCCCTGGTTGACCACGTTGCCCTTGAGATCGAGCTCCTTGCCGAGAGACTCCATCACGAGCTGTTGCAGGTAACGCGAGAAGAGGAGCAGCCGGTCCTTGTATGGGAGCACGACCATGTCCTTGGCGCCACGTCCGTCGGTGGCGAAATACCACATCAGCGCGAGGAGGGCGGCGGGATTTTGGGCGACCGCGGTGTTGCGGGTGACGACGTCCATCGTGGCGGCGCCGTCGAGCATCGCCTGGATGTCGAGGCCTTGGAGGGCGGCGGGCAGCAGGCCGACGGCGCAAAGTTCGGAGGTGCGGCCGCCGACCCAGTCCCACATCGGGAAACGGGCGAGCCAGCCCTCCTTCACCGTGGTGACGTCGAGCTTGGAATCGGCGCCGGTGACGGCGACGAAGTGCTTCGCGTGGTCGAGCTTGGCGGCCGAGAACGCGGCGATGGCCTCGAGCATGCCGTTGCGGGTTTCCGCGGTGCCGCCGGACTTCGAGATGACGACGACGAGGGTCTTGGCGAGCTGCCCGCGCAGGCCGTCGAGCACGTAGTCGATGCCGTCCGGGTCGGTGTTGTCGAAGAAGTGCACCGCGAGCTTGTCCTTGCGCGGCGAACCGAGCGCGTGGCTGACGAACTGCGGGCCGAGGGCGGAGCCGCCGATGCCGATGACGAGAAGGTGCTTGAACTTGCCCTTGGGGCCCGAAATGGCGCCGGTGTGCACCTGGGAGGCAAAGTCCTTGATGGCGGAGAGGGTGGTGTTGATCGCGGCGGTGAGGGCCGGCGTGGGCGCCAACTCCGGGGCCCGCAGCCAGTAGTGGCCGACCATCCGCTTCTCATCCGGATTCGCGATGGCGCCCTTCTCGAGCGCGGCCATGTCGGTGAACGCCTGCTCCATCCGCGGAGCCATCGCCACGAGGAAGTCATCGGGAAAAGGGATCCGGCTGACGTCGAGGGAGACGCCGAGTTCCTCGACGTGGCAGAAGTGGGTTTTGAAGCGGGACCAGATCATGGGGCGGGTCTCAGAGGTACTTGTCCGTCACCGCGCCCTCGGACGCGCTGGTGACGAGTTTGGCGTATTTGGCGAGAACGCCGCGGGTTTCGCGGGGAGGGCGGGGCTGGAAGGCCTTCATCCGGGCGGCGTAGTCGGCGTCGGGGATCAGGAGGCTGATGGTGTTTTTGACGGCATCGATCTCGATGATGTCGCCGGACTTCACGATGCCGATGGGACCGCCCTTGGCGGCCTCGGGGGCGATGTGGCCGACGTCAAAGCCATGGCTGCCGCCGGAGAAGCGACCGTCCGTGATGAGCGCGACATCCTTGATCAGGCCGCGGCCAGCGCAGGCGCTGGTGGGCGAGAGCATTTCGCGCATGCCGGGGCCGCCAACGGGGCCCTCATTGCGGATGACGACCACGTCGCCCTTCACCACGTCGCCGCGGAGGATGGACTTGAGGGCGTCTTCCTCGCCCTCGTAAACCTTGGCGGTGCCCCTGAAATAGAGGCCTTCCTTGCCGGTGATTTTGCCGACGGCGCCCTCGGGAGCGAGGTTGCCGTGGAGGACGCGGAGGTGGGTTTCCTTTTTGATCGGCTGATCCCAGGGGCGGATGATGTCCTGCTCGGCGGGATAGGCGCCGTAGGGCTTCACGTGCTGGAGCGACTCGGCCATGGTTTCGCCGGAGACGGTGAGACACTCGCCATGGAGCAGGCCGCGGTCGAGCAGCAGCTTCATCATCGGGCGGATGCCGCCGATGCGGATGAGGTGGCTCATGCCGTACTTGCCGAACGGTTTCACGTCGGCGAGCAGGGGGATCTTTTCGCCGATGACCTTGAAGTCCTGCAGCGTCAGCGGGACCTCGGCGGAATGGGCGATGGCGAGCAGGTGGAGGATGAGGTTGGTCGAGCCACCGAGGGCGAGGCTGACCATGATGGCGTTCTCGAAAGCGTGACGCGTGAGGATGTCGCGGGGTTTGACGCCCTTTTTGAGCATGGCCATGACGGCGGCACCGGCGCGGACGCAGTCCTCGCGTTTTTCCGGGCCGATGGCGAGTTGCGCGCTGCTGTTGGGCAGGCTCATGCCGAGGGCCTCGATGGCGGTGGCCAGGGTATTGGCGGTGTACATGCCGCCGCAGGAGCCGGGGCCGGGGATGGCCGACATTTCGACGTCCCGCAGCTGCGCATCGGTCAACTCGCCCTTGGCGTGTTGGCCGACGGCCTCGAAGACGGAGACGATATCGAGGGGTTTCTGGTGGTCGCAGTCGCCGGCCGTGAAGCCCGGGAGGATGGTGCCGCCGTAGACAAAGACGGCGGGGCGGTTGAGCCGGGCGATGGCGATCATGGCGCCGGGCATGTTCTTGTCGCAGCCCCCGATGGCGACGAGGCCGTCGAAGCCCTCAGCGGCGACCGCGGTCTCGATGGAGTCGGCGATCACCTCGCGGGAGACCAGGCTGTAGCGCATGCCCAGTGTGCCCATGCTGATGCCGTCGGTGACCGTGATCGTGTTGAAATAGACCGGCTTGCCCCCGGCGGCGGCGATGCCCTTGCGGGCATGCTCGCTGAGTTCGCCCAGGTGAACATTGCAGGGCGTCATGTCGCTCGGGGCGGAGGCGACGGCGATCTGGGGCTTCTTGAAGTCCTCGTCGGTAAAGCCGACGGCCCGCAGCATGGACCGGGCGGGCGCGCGGTCGGCGCCGTCGACGACGATGGAGGAGAACGTGCGGGTAGGATCGGGGGAGGAACTCATGAGCTGAGGGCAGGGAACCAAAGCGGCCCGGCGCGAGCAAGCCGGGTTTTGGGAAAGAGAGGGTCACGCGGAGGCGCCGAGAGGCAGAGGCCGGGTAGAGATTCTCGGCGTCTCGGCGCCTCCGCGTGACCCCTGGTCGCTTGTGCTGCGTTTCGGGATTGCTTCACCTCCGGCGCGCCGCAATCACTGATCCCGACTTTACCGCATGGCCTTCAATTTGAAAAAGGTGCTCAAAGCACTGCTCCTCTCCTCCAGCCAGCCGCTCGCGATCAAGGACATCCAGGCGGTGTTCACCCGCTTTCACGAGCAGGACACGCTGCCGCTGACCGACGGCGACGCGCCAGTTCCCGGGCCGGATGATGCGACTGTGACGGAGGGCGTGGTGCCGGCGGCACCCGCCGCGACGACGGACGTGGCGGAGGCCGCGGAGGTGATCGCGGAGGTGCCGGAGGATCCGGAACTTTATCACGAGGTGCCGTCGCTTATCACGGCGACCCAGATCCGGGAGGCGACGGATGTGATCGCCGAGGAACTGCGGGCGGCGGACGACGGCCTGCTGCTCATCGAGGGCACGAACGGCTACCGGATCGTGACGCATCCGCGTTTTGCCCGCTGGGTGCGCATCCTGCGCGCCGAGCCGCCGCCCTTGAAGCTGAGCCAGTCGTCGGTTGAGACCATGGCGATCGTCGCCTATCGCCAGCCGGTGACCCGCGCGGAGATCGAGACGATTCGCGGCGTTTCGGCCGAGGCGGGCGTCAACAAGCTCCTGGAGCGCGAGCTGATCTACGTGGTGGGCCGGGCGGACCTGCCGGGCCGGCCGATCCAATACGGGACGACGGACAAGTTTCTGGAATTTGTGGGCGTGAAATCACTCGACGAACTGCCGGCCTCGGATGTGCTGTCCTCGCGCCAGATTGACGAATGGCTGAGCAACGCGATGAACCCCGCCAAGCTCAGTGACACGGACATGGGTCTGTCTGACGAGCAATTGCCGCTGGAAAACGCCGCGGCACCGTCCGGGGACACCCCGGCACAGGCCTGACATGGATCTCGGACCGATTCGCGACCAGATTGACAAGCTCGACCACCAGCTGGTCGAGGTGCTGAACGCGCGCCTGAAACTGGCGGGCGAGATCGGCAAGGTGAAGCGCAGCCAGGGTGGGCAGATTTACGTCGCCGAGCGCGAGGAGGCGGTGCTGCAGAAGGTCACCGGCCAGAACCAGGGCCCGATCAAGAACGAGGCGCTGCGGGCGATTTACCGCGAAATCATGTCGGCGGCCATCGCGCTGGAAAAGCCGCTGCTGATCGCCTATCTGGGGCCGGAGGCGACCAACACGCACCTCGCGGCGATCAAGAAGTTCGGCGCGAGCGTGGATTACCACGCGATGGCGACCATCGGGGATATTTTCACGGCGGTGGAGAAGGGGGAGGCGGATTACGCCGTCATCCCGATTGAGAATTCGACCGAGGGCTCGGTGCGCGATGCGCTCGACCAGTTCGTCGAGTCGGACCTGAAGATCGTGGCGCAAATCTACCTCGAGATCACGCACGCGCTGATCTCGACGTCGCCGCTGGAGAAGATCGAGCGGGTTTATTCGAAGGACCAGGCGCTGGCCCAGTGCCGGAACTGGCTGCAACGGCACCTGCCGCATGCCCAATTAATTGATGCGCCCAGCACGTCCCGGGCGGTGCAGATCGCCAAGGACGAGCCTGGCTCCGCCGCGGTGGCGAGCGAGCTGGCGGCGACGACGCACGGGGTGCCGATTGTCGTGAAGAACATCCAGGACAAGGCGGACAACACCACGCGTTTCTTTGTGCTCGGCAAGAAGGCCTCCGGGGCGGTCGGCAGCGGCAAGGACATCACCAGCTTTGCGATTTCCCTCGGCGACGCCGCCGCCTCGCACTCCGGCTCGCTGCTGCGGATGCTGATGCCGCTGGCGGAGCGGGGCATCAACCTGTCCAAGATCGAGTCGCGCCCGAGCAAGCGGCGACCGTGGGACTATTATTTCTTCATTGATGTGTCGGGTCACTACGAGGATGCGACGATGAAGGAGGCCCTGGCCGAACTGCAGAAATTCTGCCCGTTCGTGAAGTGGCTGGGCAGCTACCCGGCCGCGAGCTGACGGGCGGGCTTAAGGCGGGCGGGGTGGCCCATGCCCGCCGGGGAGTCTGATGTTGCGCTGAAACAGGCCCGTAGGGGTGCTACGGTGCGAAATGCGGGCACGGGACGTGCCCGCCCAGCTACTTCTTGGGCGGGGTGGCCGGGGCGGGAGCGGCGGGCTTGGCCGGGGTGGGCTTCTGGCCGCCCGGATAAACCATGGTCGGAGTTGGGCCAGACTTGTCGGGGACGAGCAGCAGGGGACGATCGCGGTATCCGACAAAATAGATCACGCCGCAAATGAGGGCCATGACGATCAGGGCGATCGCGGCGTACATGATGCAGCCGCGGCGCGTGTCGCCGTGCACGTTATCGGGGTCGACTTGAAAATCTGCGAGTTCGGGGATGGGCAGGCCGGCAGCCGGCCCGGCGGCCGGGGGCACGGCCGGGGTGGTGGCGGTGGGGCCGACTGGCGGGCGGGTGCCGGAGCGCAAGGCGAAGGGCGGGAGGGTCAGCCGGGTGACGGTGATCGCGGCGATCTCGTGATCGAGCCAAGTCAGATGCTGCTGTACGAGGGCGCGTTGCTTGCGGAGTTCTTCGAGACGGTCGGCCATGGTAGTGGGGGTGCGAAAGTCCGATAAAGCCGGCTGGGGCCGGACATGAAAAACGCAGCCCGGTTTGGGCTGCGTTTGGAAGCTAAAAAAGTGCGCTCAGGCTGAGTTTAGCTCGTGACAATCGCGACCTTGCGGTGGGCCTTGTCGTACTTGACGGTGCCGTCCTTGAGCGCGAAGAGCGTCCAATCGCGGCCGATGCCGATGTTTTTGCCGGCGTGCAGCTTGCTGCCGCGCTGGCGGACGATGATGGTGCCCGCGAGGACGGTCTCGCCGCCAAAGCGTTTGATGCCGAGCATCTTTGGCTGGCTATCGCGACCGTTGCTGGATGTTCCCTGACCTTTCTTGTGCGCCATGACGGGTAGTAGTTAAAAATTAAGCGTTGATGGATTCGATCTTGATGACGGAGAGCTCCTGGCGGTGGCCGCGTTTGCGCTCCATGCCCTTGCGCTTCTTCTTCTTGAAAACGATGACTTTGTCGCCGCGCTTGTTCTCGAGGATCTTGACCGAGACGGTGGCGCCGGCGAGCAAGGGGGTGCCGACCTTGAAATCCGCGCCCTCGCCGGTGGCGAGAACGTCCTTAATCTCAACGGTGGCACCGGCTTCCGTGTTTGGGTAACGGTTGACAATGAGAATGTCGCCCTCGGTGACAGTGAACTGCTGTCCTTGGGTTTTGATAGTGGCTTTCATAAAAATAAACCGCGGATAAAGCGGTTTTACCACCGGCAACGCAAGGATTAATTTGCCCGGAAGCGTCCGAAATTGCGCTATTTGGACGGCGGGGCCTTGGCGGGAGTGGCCGGAGCTTCCGCCGGCTGCTCCCGCTTCAGGATATAGAGCGATTTGACGTCCCGGACCAGATAGCCGCCGACGGTGAATTTTTTACGCTCCTCCTCAGCGGCCAGCCGGGCGGCCTCGGCCTCCCAAGCCTCCTGGCGTTTCAAGGCGGCGAGGCGGGCGGCGGCGCGGTCCGCAATCTGGCGTTTTTCCGTGTCGAGATCCTGCAGCTTCTTCAAGGCGGCCAGCCGGGCCGACTCGGCCGCGGCGGCGGCGCGCTCGCGTTCGGCGGCAAGGCGGGCGGCATCGGCGCCGGTGCCGTTCTTCCCGGCGAGCAAGGCGGCGAGGCGGGCTTGCTCGGCTTCGGCGGCGGCGAGGGCGGCTTGGGCCTCGGCTTGTTCAGCGCGGATTTTTTCCAGCCGTGCCATTTCCTCCTGGCCACGCAGCTCGGCCATCCGGCGGGCCTCGAGGATGGCGGCGGACCGGCGGGTCTGCTCAGCCTGCCGCTGCCGGGCCAGCTCAAGCTCGGCCTCGGCGCGCTGTTGCGCCAGATCATGCTCGGCCGACAGCCGGTAGGTCCGGTAGCCAAAAAACAGCGCGGCGGCGGCGACGAGGGCGAGAAGCGTGATGATTAGGTTTCGGTTCATGAGGGGATGGGCATCGACCTTACACAGGTGAAAAAGTTCACTTTCCCGGTGAAAACAAACTAGCCGGGACAACCCCGGCCGCAAGCCCGGTCAGGGCCGAGGGAAATCGGCCACCCCGGCATGCGCGGCGTTGGCCGCGGCGTAGGGCAGGGCCCGGGTCACGGCTTCGGCGAGGGTGGCGTGGCGGCGAAAGAGCGCATCGAGGACGCAGGCGAAAAGCACGTCGCCCGAGCCGGTGGGCGAGACCTCCCGCACGCGCGGAGGGGTCAGGCTCGCGGGTTGGCCGGCGCCTTCTTGGAACCAGACGGGCCCGGCGCCATCGGTCACAACCCACCGCGGGACGGGCCCGCGGGTAGCGGCGCTTCGGATCAGGTCAGAAACAGCGGCCGCGGCCGGTTCGGCGGGGAACAGCGTTCGCAGCTCGGTGGCGTTGATCTTGACGAGAGCGAGCGGCTGGCTCGCGCACCAGACGAGAGCCGGCCCATAGGTATCGGCGGCCAACGGACCGTGCCCGAGCCAGCGGCCGAGCGCGGCGCGCAAGGGATCAAAGGCCGGCGTGGTCCACCCGGGAAAGCTCCCGCAGAGCGAGAGCACTTGGCCGCGGGGCTGGGCATCGAGGTAATCGGCGCAGGCGCGAATCGCTGCGGCGTCGGGCGCGGCGTCGGCTCCGAGGAAGGTGGTCTCGGGCTGGGATCCGGCGCGGACGACGAGACCGCTGCGGGTGGGCAGTCCCGTGGGAAAAAGTTGCGACGCAAATTCCTGCCGGGCCAGCCACGCGGAGCATTCCGCGCCGGTCGCGCCTCCGGTGAAGCCGAGGGCGGTGGTGGGCGTGCCGAGGCGGTGCAGCATCTTGGAAACATTGATGCCCTTGCCGCCGACCTGGAACGACTCCCGCAAGGCGCGCTGCGTCTGACCTGCGGACCACGCGGAGAACTCCAGCGTGCGCTCGGCGAGCAGATTGCCCGTCAGGGTATAAATTGCAGGCGGCGACTGGCTCATAACACCGGCGGCGGGTTGGAACGGACGCCCGGACGATAGAAGACGCGGTTGACGAAGAAGGTCAGCCCGAAGAGCGAAGCCACGGTGCGTACGTTGCGCATCGCGTCGACGACGTCGATCACTGAGGCGGAATTTTCCTCCCGGATCCGGCGCAGGAGCAGGCAGCAGAGGGTCATGAGCACCGGAGTGATCAGGAAGGCCGCGTGATAGGCGTCCAGCGCGGGAATGCCGTGGGTTTGGGCGGATGCCAGCAGCCAACCTCCGGTGATCGGGGCGAGGGCCGCGGTCAGGGAGGAAATGGAGACGAACACCGCCATGCCCATGGTGCGGGCGCCGGGCGGGCTGAGCTTGAGGAGAAGGCCGAACAGCCCGATGCCGTAACCGGCGCTGAAGATGCCGCCGGCGGTATTGATCACATAGAGCAGCCAGAGGTGATCCGGGCCGATCAGGCAATAGAGGGCGTTGAAGATCTGCCAGAGGATCATGGTGACGATCATGATCGGGACGTTGCCGTGGCGGTCGAGCAGACGACCCCACGCGGGAAAGGAAATGGCCGCGGCGAGCACGCCGGTCAGCAGGATCAGGTTGATGTGGGCGGCGCTGAGGTGCAGTTCCTCCAGCATGAATACGGGATAGAACGGGCCGAAAAGGGTCGAGGCGAAGCCCATGGCCGAGGCGAACAGCACGAAGCGCATGAACATGACGTTGGTGCGCACCCGGGCCAGCTGATCCCGCCAGGGCGGCTCGGGTATCGCGGGGCGGTTGTCGGTGGAAGGCTGCATGCGCCGCTGGCACAGCACGGAGATGATGCGCAGCGCGAGGGCGCCGGCAAAGAGCAGCTGAAAGGCGAGGAGGGCGCCGTTGAGCCACGCGAGGAGGCCGGAGACCGCCAGCATGAACCCGACGAGGGACAGGTAGAGCAGCCGGTTGCGCACGCCGAAATATTTGCCGCGCAGCCGGACCGGGATGCCTTCCTGCATCCAGGCATTCCACGCCACGCCATTGATGGCGGACGACAGGGCCACGAGGGAAAACGTGACGACGAAAACCGCGACCGTCACAAAGCTTTCGCTGCGGGGCAGGAACGGCAGGGCGATCAGCAGCGCGAGCCAGGCGGCGCAATGCATCCACGCACTGAGAATGGTCATTGTGCGCGCATGCAGACGCTGGGCGAGCAGGGGCGTGAGCAGCAACTGCAGGAAATTGAACCAGAACGGCAGCGAGGTGATCAGGCCATAGGTGCGCGTCGAAAATGCGAAGGTCCCGGTGAGCAGGGCCGCCAGGACGAAATTGCCCGGCTGACTCAGGGTCACCAGTGACATCGCCGACACACCGTCCAGCAGGCCCAGCCGGACGTTCCGGCGGAGTGGGGTGGTTTTTTTGCGGTGGGCCGGGATAACGTGCACGGGAATGCAGCCTAAAACACCCTGCCCCCGCAAAGTCATGCCCCAAATCATTCCTCCCCAAGATTGGCCGCGCCGCACTGCAGGGGGATAGGCGCGGAAATTGCCGGGAAAATACTTGATGCACCCGGGGGCCGGGCGTGGCTGATCACGGAGGTCGACCGCCGGCTCACCGGCCGGCCGGCGCAGTTTTCAAGCGGCCGCGGGATCGGGGATCGCGGGTGAAGGGGTCACGCCGGCGTGCGGGCCCGAGGGATTAATTGGGCGCCAGGGGCGGCTGATATTTAACGAGGGTCGCGACGCCGGCGCCGAACTTGAACTCGACCTCGAACTTGACGGGCAGGTGGCGCTCGTCCTGCGAAATCCAGACCCGGACCGTGGAGCCGCGCTTGAACATGCCCTTCGGCGCGGTTTTTTCCATGCGCGGCACGAGGACCAGGGTATCGAAGGTGCCGAGCGCGGTTTTGATTTTTTCATAACCCTCGGCGTGAAACGTGAGCTCGTAGGGCTCCTCCTCGAACATCACCAGGGCATCCACCTGTTCGCCCGGTTTCAGGTTCCAGGCCCGGGCCTGCACGAGGGTGCTGATGAGATCCATCGGGTCGCCCGCGGGGAGCGGGACGACCTGGCTTTTCTCCGGGTGGACCAGGTTGCGGTAATCGGCGGTGCGTTTGTCGTAATCAAACGTGAGCATGGTGTCGGTCGGCTTCTTGCCGTTGCTGCGCTCGGTGTGGGCGAGCATGTGCCCGGTGCGCAGGTTGTAGACCGACTCGGCGCGGGCATCGAAGGGATAGAAACTGCGCACAAATCCGCGCGTGGAGGTGGTCGTCACCGCCAGGATGCACGGCTGCTTGTCGTCGGTCTCGGGTGTGGCCGTGATCTTGATTTCACCGGCGTTCGAAAAAATGCTGAAGCCGACGCGATAGGTGAACGACTCCCCGACCCCGAGGGCCAGACGTAGGTCGGCAAAGGCGGGGGTGGTGCAGAGCAGGCAGAGGAGAAGCAGTCGCATGGTGGGTAAGGTGGAACTCAGCCTGACAGCTTGAATTCAAGTTGGTTGCCCTGGCCAATGGCAAGGGCGTCCCAGCCCCGCTCGCGGAGCGTCTGGGCGAATTCCCGGGCGAACCCGTGCAGGGTGAGGATACGCTTGGGCTGCACGCGTTCGACAAAGGTGATGAGGTCGTCGAATCCCGCGTGGTCGGAGAGCGGAAAAGCGGCGTCACAACGCGAGCGGTAGATTGTGCCGGAGTCGAGCGCCCAGCCGGTGATGACGGCGGTGCGCCGGGCAGGCAGGCGGCTGAGCAGACCTTGGCCGTGCGGTGGACACAGGACGACATGGCCGCCGGCCTCGGCGGAGTCGAATTCGCGGTAGGGCGGGAATTTCAGCCCGAGTTGTTCGCAGATGCGCGTGAGCCGCAGCGTGTCGGCGTGCAGCATCACCGGCAGCTGGGCCGGGGCGAGGGCGCGCAAGACTTCCTGGCTCTTGCCCAAGCTGTAGCAGAGCAGGACCGGTGTGGCGCCGTCGGCGAGGGCGCGCTGGCAGAATTCGATGATCCCGGCGATGACCTCGGCCTCGGGCGGGAAGACATAACGCGGGAGGCCGAAGGTGGACTCCATGATGAGTACATCGGCGCGCGGCGTGGTGCATGGCTCGGCGGCGAGACCGGGCCGGAGCTTGAAGTCCCCCGTGTAGAGCAGCGAGCCGTGCTCGGGGCTCGCGAGCAGGATCTGGCTCGAGCCGAGGATGTGGCCGGCGGGATGCAGCGTGGCGGTGACGCCGAATTCCAGCCCGTGGGGTCGGCCGAACGGCAGGGTGGTCTCCTCGCGTTTGCCGGGCATCCGGGCGTGCATCAGGCGCGCGGTGGCGGCGGTGCAGAGGATCTCACGGTGCCGGGCGATGTGGTCCCCATGGGCGTGGGAAACGAATGAGCGGGGGGTGCGCATCTGCGCGTCGAGCCACCAGCCGATCTGCGGTAGCCAGACCCCCTTGCGATGATGAACCTCCCAAGCCATGGCACGGAACGCCGGCTCAGGCGGGAGCGTGGAAATATTTCCGCTTGGCCAGCCGCCAGACCGTCACAAAGAACGCGGTGAGCGGAATCGCGAGTAACATGCCGAGCACGCCGTGAAAGGCGGTGCCCCAGAAGAAGATGGCGACGATGATCGCAACCGGATGCAGGCCGGTCTGCTGGCCCATGATCCGGGGCGTGAGCACCCAGGCCTCGACCGCTTGGACGAACAGATAGACCAGGACCACCAAGCCCACCAGCCGCCAACCACCGTCCGGCTGGAAAAAGGCCAGAGGCAGAGTGATGGCGAGGCCGAGGATGGTGCCGAGGTAGGGCACGATATTCAGGATCCCGATCACGAAACCCAGAATGAGCCCAAACTTTAGACCGATGAGGGAGAATCCGAGGGCGAGAAGCACGCCCATGAGCAGGCAGATGATCAGCTGGCCGCGAAAGAAAGCGGCCACGATGCTGATGAACTCGCGTACCAGGAAGACCACGTCTTCGCGTACATCCGGGGAGAGAAAGGGCAGGTTGGGGTGGAGTTTTTCCGCCGTCCGGCCCTGGGCGAGAAGGAAGAAAAACAGGTACACGGGGATGATCGCGAGATGCGCAACAAAGGAGCCCAGCCCGATGATACCGCCGCCAGCGGAACGCAAGGTCGGGAAGGCCTGCTCGAGCATCGTTTTGCCCTCCGCGACAAGGGTGTCGGCGATCTGCCGCACGGTGGGATTCGCGAGCTGGCGCTGCAGCAGGGCGACCCATTGGGGATAATGCTGTTCCAAATAACTGAGGCCGCTGGCCCAGAGCGTGGGCGCGTAGTCAATGAAGTCCAGGAGCTGGTCAAACAGGGGCGGAACCAGGAGGAAGAATGCGGCCGCTCCCAGCAGGACGAAAACTCCGTAAAGCAGCACGACAGCGGCGGAGCGGTGCAGGCGGAGGCGGCGCTCGATGATGAAAATCAGGGGGCGCAGGATCAACGCCAGCACGGCTGCCACGGCGAGCGGCCAGAGCACGCTGGAGAAATACCCGACAAACCGGCCGAGCCCGCTGATGGCCAGGATCAAGAAGGCGACGGTGGCGCCAACGGCGAGCAGCATTAGGGCCGTGCTGATGACCCGCCACTGGGTGGCGGTGAAACAGGAGGGGGTGGTTCCGGCGGCCATGGGGCGTGACCATCAGGCAAAGGTCGGCCGAGGCCAAGGAAAACCCTCAGTCCTTGCGGCTGTGGTGGTGAAAGAGCCAGCGGGCCATCGCGGGCAGCAGCACGATGGCGCCCAGCATGTTGACCAGGAACATGAATGTGAGCAGCAGGCCCATGTCGGCCTGGAATTTCAGGTCCGAAAAAATCCACAGGCTGACGCCGGCGCCGAGCGTGAGGCCGGTAAAGACGATGGCGGCGCCGGTGTCCTTGAATGCCTGGAACATCGCGTCCTCGAGATACACGCCCCGCTTCAGCGCGGACTGCAGGCTGGCGAACAGGTAGATGCCGTAATCCACGCCGATGCCGACGCCGAGGGCGACGACCGGGAGGGTGGAAATTTTGAGGCCGATGCCGAGGTAAACCATCAGCGCGTAGGCCAGCCAGCTGACGATCGCGAGCGGGACAACGATGCAGAGGGTGGCTCGGAGGGAACGGAAGGTGATCAGGCAGAGCGCGATGACCGCGCCGAACACCCACAGCAGGATCGGCCGTTGCGCGGCGGCCACGACCTCGTTGGTCGCGGCCATCACGCCGGCGTTGCCACTGGCGAGGAGGAAGCGGGCCTTCGGTGACGGATGCGCCGCGGCGAAGGCCTTCACGGCGGCGGTGACGGCGCGGAGTGTCTCGGCCTTGTGGTCGGTCAGGAAGATCAAGATGGGCATCACGCTGGCGTCGCTGTTGAGGAGGCCGGTGGCGGTCTCGATCGGTGAAACGGCCTGGGCGAGCGCGGACGGGTTGCGCGGGAGAATGCGCCACTTGAGGGAGCCCTCGCTGTAGCCGGCGTTGACCAGCTTGGCCATGGACGGAAGCGAGATGACCGACTGCACGCCGGGCACGGTGCGGATGGCGCCCTCGAACTGGTCCATCAGCGTGACGACGTCATAGTCCACGCAGCCGTTGGGGACGGTCTCGACGATCACCGAGAGAAGGTCGACGCCGATGCTGAACTTGGAGGTGATGATGCGGGTGTCCCGGTTGTAGCGAGAGTCGGGCCGCAGCTCCGGCACGCCGGCCTGGGTGTCGCCGATCCGCACCTGCTCAGCCTTCCAATAGCCCCAGGCGCCAAGGGCGAAGCAGACGAGCATGATGACCATCGACGGCCGTGGTCGCATGCCCTTGGCAAGGCGGGCCCAGTAGCCGTCCATCCGGGCGCGGCGCTTGGCGACCCAGGTACCATACGACGGCGGCAGCCGCAGGTAGGAGAGCATGATCGGCAGCAGCAGGAAGTTGGTGACCACGATCACGCTCACGCCGAGGCTGGCGATGAGGGCGAGTTCGCGGATGACCTGGATCTTGATCACGAACATCGTGATGAAGCCGACGGTATCCGTCATCAGCGCGACGACGCCCGGAACGATGAGCTGCATGAACGCCGAGCGCGCGGCGGTCGGGCCGTCGTGGCCCTTGAACATCTCGTTGCGGAACATCGAGATTTTCTGGACGCCGTGACTGACGCCGATGGCAAACACGAGAAAGGGGACCAGGATCGAGAAGGGATCGACGCCGTAACCGAGGGCGGTGAGCCCGCCGAGCTGCCAGACGACGGCGACGAGCGAGCACACCACGGGGGCCGCGGCGAGTTTCCAGCGGCCGGCGTAATTCCAGACGAGGAGGGCCGTGATGAAAATCGACACCCCGAAGAGCACCAGCACGCCGCGGGCGCCGTCGCTGATGTCGCCGATGACTTTGGCGAAGCCGATGATGTGGACCGTGATGGCGCCTTTGCTCTCCTGCTCGACCTGCTGGCGGATCGCCTCGAGGCCGGCGGCGACGCGGGCGTAGTCGATTTTTTGGCCGGTCGCCGGATCGATCTCAAGCAGCTGGGCGCTGACGATGGCGCCGGAGAAATCGTTGGCGACGAGCTGGCCGAGCTTGCCGGATTTGAGGATGTTCTCGCGGACCCGGGCGAAGTTGGCGGGGTTGGGCGTGAAATCGGCGGGGATGACATTGCCGCCGGCGAAACCGTCTTCGATGACCTCGATGTAGCGGAC
>Ga0209499_1000725_pt1 | contig 24147 bp, 37 predicted proteins | sample C_130208_EF_Meta_FD_187306 | JGI IMG/M metagenome (GOLD analysis project Ga0209499, IMG submission 187306) | Freshwater microbial communities from Lake Croche, Canada to study carbon cycling - C_130208_EF_MetaG (SPAdes) (version 2) | ecosystem: Environmental > Aquatic > Freshwater > Lake... | reverse complement strand
GTATTGGTCATCGGTAAAAGCTGAGTTAGACGCTAATTTAAGAGTCGTATTGGTATTATCAAAAACCCCAATAAGATCGTAGGTCGTTGTGCCTGAAGTTTGAGCCAATGTAACGGGAGCAGAGAGCGTAGCTGTTTTAGTTGCACCATTATAAGCCGTTACCGTGCCGACCGTTTGCGTACCCACCCTAATAAGACAACCCACATAATAGCCATCTGAGGTACTTGCGCTAGCTGCCAATACCGCAACGGAGGCCCCTGCGGTTTGAGCAGTGGCAACCACACCGGATAATAGCGTGCCATTAATCAAGTTATAGGTGGTTGTACCTGATGTTTGAGCCGCTGTAACAGTAGCCGATAACGTCGCTGTTTTAGTTGCACCTACATACCCAGTTACGGTACCCACAACTTGCTGGCCTACTTGTATTGTCCAGCCTACATAATAATTATCAACTGTACTCGCACTAGCTGCCAATACTGCAACGGAGGCACCTGCGGTTTGTGCCGCAGCAACCACACTCGATATAATGGCTCCGCCCGTTTGTGCATAACCGCTATAAATATCAACTGTTGTTGTACCTGCTACCGTAGCAGGCACAGCACCGCTTACGGTTGCTATTTTAGTAGTGCCATCATAGGCCGTTATCGTACCGCAGACTTGACCACCAACACTGATGTTATATCCATTATAAAAACCAGTGACGGCTGAAACAGCACCCCCCGCCATATTGCCAAGACTTGGAATATTAACTAGCGCAGCTAAAGAGACAGTCGCTGATCCGGCAATTTGAGCTACCCGATCCGCCGCCGCAACCCCAGATACTCCCGCCCCAAGTGCATTGCTTTTGGTTGATGAAAAACCGCACGCCATGATTAATGCTTCCCATTGCGGAGTACATCGCAATCCACTTCCACCCGCCAATTCCGTGTCAAAACTTAATGTCACATAGGACTCAGCACGCGAAGAGCCTGCTGAACCAAAATAGGGGCGAATCACATTACGCTCAGCAATAGCACCTTCCAAAGGATTTAATGCTAAATTGGAGCACAAAACACCGTCGGAGGCGACCAAGGAAGCCGCAATCGAAACACCTGCAGTCGGCTCAAGTTTTGCTAAAATAACGCGCTTTTTATTAGATAGACCCGGCATTATTAACTCCTTTTATAGATGTTTTTTGTGGTGCGCTAGATTCCAGATTAACGACTTCATCTGCGATAGGCGTGGGTTGTGTATTTAGTACAGCAGTTGCTCTTTCAAGTTGCCGTGCTTCATAGTCTTCTTTAAGCAATCTTTCACCGGTGACATTGTCGAAGACATAATCTCCCGATTTACCGATATATGGATCGTTCATATTAAATTCCTAAATTAGTGGCTCTTATAGATTGATAAGTGTTAAAGGTTTTTTTGTAGATATGAAAGCCATTGGCAAAAGACAACAACTTACCATTACTGTATTCCAAAGGATCGGCATTGCCGTCTGGACTCCATCCCAATAACGCCGCCTCAACACTGTCTTGTAGACCATGACTGATGTCATCAGCATCAGCCCCCCTGGCATCTTTAACATTACGAATGACAATGATGAGTGTAAATGCTAAGGCTTTACGCTGTGCAGTCGCCCCGACTAAATGATTTCCTGTTGCACTATCGCCTTCTTTAAAGAGATAACAACCATGATCGGTTAACCGACCCGCTAATAAGCTGGCTAGATCAGAAGCCCCTGCTACTTCTTTAAAAGCGGGGACTTTTAAACGAATACGGTCTTCAATTAAAGGGCGTAAATTGGTAGCCATTAATAGCCGCACCGTCCAAAGTTATCGGGTTCAACTTGGCTATAAGCCACCCCCGCTATCGAAGGAGCCACTTCAGCCGACGCCCCTGTAGCATCGGCTGACAGCAATATTTTTTTAGCACTGACCTGTTCTAAATATTTAATCGCATCCGCAAACCGGGCTTTAACAACATCGGGTACCGCATCTTTAAATAAGTAAAATCGGGCAATATCACCCGCCATCAGCTCAAAATTAGCGGGGATAATCGATAACGGCAACACATAGTGAGTCAGATAACTATTGATCTTAGCCTCAGCATTGGCTAACGCTTTCGCTAAGACCACCGTATCGATAACGCCTAGATTATTGCGATCGGTGAGTTGAATTAATTCATTCTCACCAAACTCCGCAATCATATTGGCTTGCGTACAGTACCCCATCTTTATTTAGGCGGCTTAGCGGGCTTAACGACCGGGTCAGTAACAACCGGATCGGTAATAACCGGATCAGTCGGTGCGTCAAATAGCACAGGCTCATTAATGACCTGTAATTCAATCGCCCCAATCTTAATTAACTGTGTTACATCAGCGTCGCTAATTTTTAATACGTCTTGTGCTTCTTGACTATTAAGTTCAATTACCTCACCCACGTCATGGATGCCGTCCGCAAACTTAATATGATGTTTAGTCGTATAAATAGCCATACATTACGCCGCTGCTGATTTAAATAAATAACCCGCCGCGATACCCGACAAGACCGGCGCTCGTTCAAAGTTAACCCCATAAACCCATGATTTAGCATTGCCATCCCAATAAGGCTCTTCAACCAATGGATTGCCATCCATGGTGTAGGTATATCCAAAACTTGGCTCTTCTATACTTTGAGAGCCTTCGGGTACATACGCCAATACCGCATCATTACCCCAGATATCCGTACTAACGTTGGCATCGTTAAAATAAATGGCTCGTCCAACGACCACTTTTTTTACATTAAACAGACCTGCCAACATATCGGGCGTAATTTGAGTCGCATCGGCTTGGATATTTGACGCATACTGAATACGTGGAATGATATTGGTATTATTTTTAACGGCATTAAAGGCTTTAGCCGATAACAATAAGACGTTGGGATAGGTGCCCGTTAAGGTTCTAATCTTTTCACGACCCACATCAATGTCAGCGAGTGGATTCGCGGTGCTGAGACTCGCTGAAACGTTTGACCATTGCGTAGAGCCGGCCATCGAGACATAAGAACCCGTAGCATAGTTACCCACGGTCGTTGCCAAAGCAGCTTGATCAACTTCTAATTGTAATTGTAACGAATTCATCGTCACGTTCACAGCCCTAGACGCTAAGTCAATACCGGGTACGGCCTTCGCATCACGGATATATTCCCGGGGTATCATCGCCTCCAAAGAATCTTGTACTAATGAAAAGGGTTTACCTAAATAACCCATTTGAATACGATTGGTTTTGCCACCCGGAGCACGCCGGGCGTTATACAATTTAAACGCCTCTTTTCCAAACTCGATAATTTGTCCGCCTGAGGCATACACAGGCACGATGGGAAATAGACTCTTCCCCACCAAGTCCATATTGGCATAGCCTTGGACGACATTAGATAATATCGGATCAATAACCCGAACACCTGCGGTAGATAACGCCATGTTAATTCCTTAAGACAATAAAATTTCGATTAAATCACCGGCCGCCGATGCAGGTTGCAAGGCATAGCCGACAATATATTGGGGTAAAACACCCCCTGATAAAGCCGGGGCTGATGAGGTCGCCGTCGGTGCACCGGTAATAGAACCCGCACCATTCGCGACCGTTGCTGTCACAGCGACCGCACCTGTCGATACAGCTAACGTACCTAAGACTGGGGTAATCGTTGGTGCCGCCGCTGCTAAAGAGGCCGCAGTGACCACACGGCCTGATGCGTCATAAGCCAGCGCACTACCGGCTGATATAGCCGCTCCCGCTTCTGCGACAGCCGTCCCTTTAGAAGTGACAAGAGCTATCTCGCCAATAACGGTTGTCGGTCGTTCAGCGATACCGACAGCCCAAGCCCCAGCCGCAGCAACCACTGCACCAGCAGCTGTTACCCCACGATATTGCGCTATTAGTGCCGTAGTTATGACGGATAACGATAATAAAGATTTTGCTTGTTGAGACATTATTTAACTCCTACTGCTTTTAGTGCGGTTGCATAATCACAACTATGTTGTCGTTGATAACTCAATGCGGCGTTATGCACATGTAAACGATCAGTATTAACCTCAAAACCCGTTGGGGCTGCATAATTAAGCACCGTTTGATCGGTATTCGCATGACCCACTTCACCAAACTCTACTTGCTTTGGTAAGGCGCTGAATAACTGCTTAACCGCGTCTAATAAAGGTTTAGTCGTATCGCCTTCACTAAACTCAACCACCGTGTCTTGATTGGCTAAAAAGTCTAAAGTAGCGATAGCCGCTGCAGACTGCGCGGGTAATAAATTACCTTTCTTCACTAAGCCCTCGGCAAAGGCCGCGTGCTCTGTGTGTAATTGAGTGGTTTTAGCGGTTTTTTGCTGCGCCCGTAATTGGGCATTTTCAAGTTCTAATCGGGTTAAGCGGGCTTTTTCTTCGGCACTCATCGTGTCTCCAAGGGGTTCGTGGTAATCAGTTGGGGTCAAACTGGCTGGGTCAGTAGACGAGACAGCATCTTCTGTTTCCACTTGAGCCATTTGTTCGAGTTGTGAAACGGCATAATTAGGGATTGTGCTATCTGCATCTGCAAGGCCAAACTTAGCGATCACAAATTCGCGTAAATTACGCCATAGGGACGCATTGGTTATATCATCCAGATCAGCAAAATGAATAATGCCGGCTTCCGCTTCGTTAAATTCAATTGGTTTTAAGCCTTTCACTGCGGGTGCTTGTGCACCTAAAAAACCTACATGCCGTAAATAGTAAACACCGGGTACTGGGTTAGATGGGCTATCCGGCATATAAAAGCTGGCAGAGACCTTTTTAAACCGGCCTTGGTTCACCATTTCAGCAAAAGCCGCATCCACCTGATAGGGATCGGCCTGTAAACCCTCCGCATACGATAAGCTCTTCACCCAACCATAAGCCGGTGCATCACCACTGGGATGACCGACTACAATCGGGGCTTCATGTACTTTAGGGTCATAGGCTTTAGCCGAAGCGATTAAGTCAGCTGCAGAAAAGTTGAGCGTAGTGCCGTTCATGGCCGTGTGGCGTCCTGCGGTAAAAATGTGCATCAATTTAGCCATTTCATTTAAGTCCCCTGTATTGGCAAGTGTAAAACGCGATAGACGGGGCTATTGTCGGGAGATAAGGCGAGAGAACGAGTAAGAAGGATTTCGTAACGCGTGCTTAACGGAGGATAAGGCCAATAGGCCGGAAAAAACCAGCGCGTTTATTTTTAGGATAAACGTGAGTCGGTTTATTGTCTAACAATAGCGCAAATCATCCATTTAACGCCTATTTAACGGGGGTAAAATCAAAAACACATACACAGACAAGAGGCAGGCAAAAAGCGAGGCTTACAACGCAGATTCTAAATAACGCTGAATAATGTGCAAAATTTCGGTTTCATCGGCAGGTGAAACACCCAAAAAAGGCCGGGCCGGGATATCGCCCCATAAATGTGGAAACTGCTGAACTGTCCCCCCAAACTGCTGCATGGCGGCATAGTCCATATTACTACCCACCATCACGCCATCATCCCCTAAAAGCTGATAATCAATCGTGTCGCCTAAGATACCTTGCAGCGTTAAAGGCTGTGAACCTGCACCTTTCTTTTGTTTTTCTACAGAGACAAAGCTTGAATTCGGTGCCCATTCCCTGCCATCCGGCCCCGTCGTAGTGTCAAAGCGTTGCTTAGTAGACTCTGTTAATACCGCACCGATTTCTTTCATAGCAGGGCTTAAGTGGTTGCAACGCTGAGCGAGGGCTTGCAAGGCGGCTATAATGGCCGAGTCATTAACGGTGACTTCAATCATGGTTGGATAAGACTTGTATGGTTTCTGAGTTGTATATTTTATGGGTTAGTTTATACTCTACAAAGCGGGTGAGGCGTGGAAAATCAGCATCTACGCAACGTGATCGGCAATGACTGCCGAGGGACGGATGAAGGGGAGCTGACCTTCCACCCGCGCAACTCATTAAAGTTTTCATGGATTAATTTATATCCTATACTATCTATACCATGAGTGGTTGTTTCCAATGGGAATGGTTGTATGCGTTTTGCGCCTGCATGATCCGGTTCGAATCCGGCACTGCTCATGGTTTTTTATCTAATAATGGAATATATCGACTTTCGTGGATATTATTCACAACAATTATCCCACCTGTTTTTATAAAGTTTGAACTTATTTTTTTTCTATTCCCTGCATCCCTAATCTTTTCAAGATGATTCATCCTAATAACTACTTTCCCTGTGTCATTAGGCAAGTCAAAAATATAAAGCAACGCCATATCTTGAGTATCTAAATAAGGCAATGAATTATCTAAGTATTTTGGTAAATCTAGCCAAATCTCTAAAGGCAACGCCGCTGCACGGTCAACTTTACTGTCACGAATAGCATGAATTAAATCATGATCCCTTAACCAGATAGCGGCATCATCTAAGATAATACCTTGATCAGACAGTGCCGAAACAGTAGCAGGCTCAATGATATGAGCTATTACACTGACACCTGTAGGCTGCATACTCTTAGCGGCAACTGCTACCATGTCATGCACAGCTTTAATTTGTTCAGCCTTTAGTGTCGGCTTTAAGGCTTGCCACATATCCGCCCCAAGCGGAGCAGGCAGACGGATCAACTTATCATCAATTATCTGTTTAAATGATTTAGCAACCCCCGCCCCCGGCGTATAACCCCAACCATAATCTACACCTTTAGGCAAAGTATGCGCCACGCCGTTTCTATCCACCTTGGTATAAGTCCCGTCATCCGGTGCAGGTAAACCCTTATAATCACTTGCAGTGACCGCAGTCACCCGGCACCGACACCCAAAGCCGTTGGGTGGAAAGTGCGCAGACCAAAACACATCATCATGCGGTAATACCGTACCGTTCCAGCTTTGATGCAACGGTCTGGGATGCGCTACGGTATCGTTATGAATATATTTCCAATAAGGCCGTGATTTAAGTAAATCAGGGTCAGTTAATTGCGCATACCGTCCCGCTGCATAACTGGCCCGCATATTAGTGTTATATATAACTCTGGCCCGCCAATCGCGGCCCGCCTTAGTATCACTGCCCGTCCAGCCTTCCCAGCCGTGCTTTTGCACAATGCTTTCAAACTCTTTCTTAAACCAGCCGATAGATTTACCGTCCGCTATGGCCTGATTAATAGCTGTATGAAAATCGCTTAACAGATCAGCCTTAGTAGCTCCCGCGACGATAAAAGCCCGATCATGACTTGCATTTAAAATATCATCCCAATGCTGAGTCGGTAGATCGAGCTTTTGCTGTAAATAATCAATCTGCTCTTGAAACGGCAGCTTAAAGGAGCCATCGCCTTTTGCGTTAAAGGCCAGTTGGGTGGGGGATAGCTTTAACGGCATTACCCGTGCTCACTCACATCAAAACGCCCTGATAACTCCGCGCAAGAAAACGCTAAAGCCATCACCTTAACCAGATCGGTACTGTCTAACTCGCTATAACTAGCCAATAGATCATCGCGTAAGGTTTCTAAGCTTTCGGCTTTTTCAACCTTAGCACGGATGCTGTCAACCCAACCCTTGAGCATCGGTGCCGCCGCTTGGGCTAATAAGTTGGTTTGGGCACTCACGGGGGACGGGTCAACTTCTGGGGTAGGTTCAGCAAACTGGGTTGTGGTTGGGTCTATGTTGGGATCAACCACGACGGGCGCGGGTTGGATTTCTGTATATTCGCCCTCATATTTATCCGTCACATATTGCAGCGTCGGCTTAAAGCCCATGTCAAAGATAACCTTATCTTTATCAGCGCAGGCTTTTAAATCGACAGGTTCTTCTGTTTTACGCCACACCCGTGGCGGTGCGACACCGTCACCGTCATTATAAAACGTCAACCACTTAGCCACGGTGCGGTTAAAGCTACTACAGATTAAATCCGCATCGGCTCTGATTAAATCATCACGCACATCAGTCGCCGTTGATTGTCCCCCTAAGCGGCCTGGGGTTTCATCCGCAGCAGAGGCATGGCCTAAATACACCTTACTAATCGCGGCATTCATCCGATCAATCAAGGCCGTATAATCTGCCGTACCCGAACGCGCCGCTTCTAAAAAATCAATTTGCATTCCGTCGGGGATACGAATAGCAGTACTGGACTGTATCGCTGACAAGGCCTGTAAAAGCCGCGTCTTTTCAGCATCCGAAGAACCGACGGGGTATTTACCCACCGCTGTCGGTTGGCCAAACTTCTCTAAAAACAATAACCAAAACTTAATACCGTTCTTTTTAAACCATACGGGCCAATACAGATAATGCCCCAAACCTAAACCATACGGCTCATCATCATGATCAGCACCACAACTAAACGCCCAAAATTTACCCGGCGGCAAGGCTTCACCCTCTCCGTAATGGGCAAAGGTTTTCATACGTAATTCACCCGACGGTAAAAAGCCAAAACGACGGCGATTTCTTACTTTTATATCACTTAACGTAATCTCTATACCATCGGTTGCCCACATCAGTTCAGCCACCGAATACCCGTATAAAATAGCGGCTAACATCTTTTGAGTTTTATCATCCCATGCCAAACGCTCTAAGACCTGTGTTAAACGATCGGCGGCTTTCTTGGCTTTACGACTACTATCACCCGGGTCAACACCCCATTCTTTGGAGATTAACGCTAACTCACGTTGCTGACGGCAGGTTTTAACCTGGTCATCTCGGGATAGTTCTTCATAAATAATCGAATTACCACCGCCTTGCTGCCTCAGTACCGTATCAGTCGAGTGAGTGATCAGCCCCTCGGGTAAAAAGCCTCGCGTAATATCCCGCCCCGCACCGACATTGGCGACCTCGTCTAAGCTCGGTTTATTGGGCAGTTCTGCATACTGGACTTCAGATAAAATAATGCCGCTGGCAAGTTGAACATAGCTCATTGCTTAAAATCCATAAGTATCAGTGCCACTTTGTACCGCGCCAAAGCCTTGGTCACTGTAGTGGGGAGAGGGTGAGTGATTATCAAAACTAGCCTGCGACTGGCGTTTCCCAATGGCTTCAAACTCCATCGGTACAAAATCCAACTGACTGGCAAAGTAAGCCAAAGCCTTAGAGATAGCACTATCGCCATGGCGTTGATTTTCGCCTGCTTCTGTCTTGGCTTTAGGTAGCCGAATAATGCCGTTAATGACCTGTAAGGCGCGTAAATCACTGAGTTGATCAGCATCCGCAGGAATCGTTAAAGTGCCATCTTCAAAAGCGGCTTTGAGTTTAGGCATGTGCTCTAAATACCAGCCTTCTGATAATTTAATCTCTTGGATACGTCCAGACCCATACCGATGCCGTGCTTGTTCGGCTAAATACATACCGTTACCGCCGGCATCCAAAGCCCCACCGATCATATTAGGCAAACGATCTACGATATAAAACAATACTTGTTCTTGTTGCTTAAACGGGATATTGCGTAATTCCACGCTAAACGGTACCGTTCTATCTAAATTCTGTTCAATGGTCATGGGGTCAATTACCGTTAAATCCCCTAATCGCCCAAAGTCTTCCCCAAACACATGCCGACACGTAGAATTAAGCTTAAGTAACTCAGGTAACAGATTTTCCACACACCAATCATTAATTTCAGCGATACGTAAAGGCTCTGGCCACTCGTTAAAGGCGTTGTCTTTTGACAGCCTAATAACGGGATAGCGCTTATCCATGCGGGCTTCAATCAAGATACGACTTAAGGCCGCACCACCTGATTGACTCGGTACACAAAAATATTCTTCATCAGCGGCCTCTTTACTGGGGGCATTGGCAATCGTTTTAGCCCGCCACGCCGCCTCTGCCTCAATAGACCAGACTTGACCTGTCACATAACAAATACGTTTAAACACGCCATCCGCTAAAGCATCATCCAGCGTGATACGGTGCACACTGTAGGGCTTTCTTCCCGCTCTGGCATCGGTGATATATTGGTTATACTCATTCTCTACGCCATTATGGGTACTGATAATGCGTACCCGTGCGCCCCACATCGTCAAGGCCATCGCGGCCTTTAAGAGGCCATGTAAAGAATCATGAAAGGCCGCTTCATCAATGACCACATCGCCCTGCATCCCGCGTAAATTAGAGGGGCGGGAAGATAGAGCGGTAATCTTAAAGCCTGAGTTTGGAAAACGAATGGTATAGGCTAAAATGTTTTTAGTGCCATCTTCATCTTTAAAAATAGATTCCGCCGCCGCTCCGGCTAGTTGATTAAAGGCCTTAGCAAATAAAGCACACGCGGCAATATATTCCAGGGCCATTTCTTGCCGACTACCGACATAATAGACATTACGCCCACCGCGTGCCTTAGGCTTAGCGGCTGTCATCACATTACTGGCGGCTTCCGCCCAGGTTAACCCTGTGCGCCGCGATTTTTCGGCAATCTTAACCTCAGACTCATCCTCAAACCACCGCGCTTGATAACCCAGCAGCACAGGCTCATCAACCGGAAAGTAATCCGTCTTTACCAGCTCTTCAATCTCGGAGGCCATGATCTATTTACCTAATAAAATGCGCTTGATAGAGGCTTCCAGTTCAGCACTAATGCCATCGTTTTTAAGTTCGGTAGCCAGTTCTTCAGCCGCTTCAGCTCTGGATTCTTGGCGTATTCGGGCCGTGTGTTTTTGTTGCCATTCTTTTTGTAAAGTACTGGCCCGCGTCATATCCAACACGGATTTAGCGGCTTCTTTTAATAGACATACCCGTTCAGCCGGCTCTGCTTCATCCAGATCTTGCAAGCTGACCATCACATCAAACAACTCAGATTGCACTAAAGAAATCACCGCAGCCGAGCGCAAATCGGAATCATCCGGTGCCGCTTCAGCAATCATCCGTGCCGCTTCCGTACTGTTACGCACCGCTTGAATCCGGCGTTTTAACTTAGTCGCATGGCGATAAGCCGCACTGCGGGATAACTCAAAGCCGTTATCCGCTAACCACGTCACTAAGCCATCATAATTGGTAAAGTTACGCCTAATCAGTTCCCGCTCAAACGTAGCACGCTGTTCAGGCGATAGCTCATCGAGCTTAGAGGGACTAGGCATCGAAATACTTTTCAGGTCGAGCAATACCCGGTTCTACATCGACGGTATATTCCACAACATCGACCCCATAGCGAGCGATTTCCATAAACCATCGACCGTCTGGTTTTTTAACAATGTTAATCAGTTGTCGCCCATGCAAATACTCGCTTTCGCGACGTATTTCATTTTGGGTACTATCTGGAAACATTGATTGGATAACACTTAACACCATCTGTTCAAACGCGCCTATAGGCCTAGCCGCGTTTAGGGTTATTAAGATTTGCCAGCGGATAAATTCCCTGCGGTTTTTTTCAAAATCAGCCATTGTTATTCCTCAATAAGGCGTTTTCAATACGGATTGCCAGCCCGTCTATTTTGGATTCAATCACACTTTGATTACGCACATAGTCATCACGACGCACATAATCTTTGGGTAAATCCACTTTCATTTGCATCATTTCCCGCTCCAAGCGTTGCCAACCTTTGGCCTCATCAATCGCGGCTTTTTCTAACGAAGCAAATTGATTATCCCAGTGCTGTTGGGCCACACTACGACTGGCATCCATTGAGGAGAACTTTTCATCTAAACGTTTTTCAAACTGTTTAATCAAAGCTTTACTAGCCATTATCATGATCGATAACATCATGCCCATTAACGTGCCCAACACGCCTAACAATTGCCACACATCGACCGTAATCATGATTTAAATCCTTTATTTATTATGAACGCCCTTGGCTTTCTCAAAACTACGCATCCCACCAAAGCCCAGTAGGGCCATGAGAATTTGTAAGGTAATCTCGGTATTTAAAATCGGAAACAGCCCGGTATAGTTAAAGATCACCGTCGCTACAAAGCGAGACATCGGTTCAATCAACGCCGCATACGCCAACGCCGCCGCACCTACCCAACCCACAAAAGGCCGCCAACCCGCCACAAATAAAGAGCTAGACGCCGCTTCTATCTTATTAACTTCAATTTGTTGCAACTGATTAGCCCATTCTGCCTGCAATGCCTGCGTCATCTGGGCTAGTTTGTCTTTTTCTATTTCGGTTGCATCCGGCCAAATCCGTTTCACTACGGTATCGACCAAGGTACAACCTGCAGCGACTGCATCATCAATACCCATCATAAAAGTGTCCTTGTTTGGATAAAAAGCCCCATCAAGGCTTAACGTAAGCCGTTAAGCCTGATGAGTAAGGGTCGAACCTTTAGGTGGTTTTCGTGGGGTCTGGCAACTTAACCGCTAAATCAAAATGCACCGCGTCTTCAGCCACGTCATACACTTCAAAATCAAAGCGCTGGGTGATTAATTGCGCTTCATCACTTAAATCCACATAAGCGGAGGCAATTAAGGTGGCAAGACCTGGACCTTTTACCACCACTTTAAATTGACCATCACCTAAGGCCGTCACCTCTAACACATTGGGATCAGACGACACTATCTCAATAGAGCCATCAATCAACGATTTAACAAACACCTCGGTCAAAGCGACTAAACTAACGATGAAAAAGGGAATAAGGGAACTGATTTTTTTTGACATATTAGGTCTCATTAAATAAACATGGGTACCCTCCACATACCTTAAAAATAACCGGATAGGCGGGGGCTGGGTTTTTTTCACTCTCGGTGTAAAGCGCTTTCTAGCGATATTCACCAGAGAACAAAAAAGCAGGGTGACAGCAATCATGTGTACTGAACATTGAAGGGTAGGTAGCATCATAAAGGCCTCTGAAATAAAGCGCGTTCTGCCGCACGGCGGGTGACTAAGCCATTGAGCTTGATTTTTTTACCGTTGACCGTGCCATTAACCCAACGGTCAAATTCACTCGCGGCCCCGTTAAAATCGTGCGCTTTTAACAGTTTACGTAGGGTAGATTCCGCGTAATTGGCCTGGCCAATATTAAAAACGAAGGCAATTAGCGCATCGAATTGGTTTTGATTTAAAGCCACCGGGGTTAATGAGGTGATGGCTTCAGCGACTTGCTGAGTATCTTGTAGAAAGAGCTGTTCTGCTTGGTCTGGATTAATAAATAAACTAGTCTTTGCTTCTGCAGTTAAGACCCCGCGTTGTTCACACGTGGCCTTAGTCGTTTGTAAACGTTTAAAATCAAAAGCTTTAAACAAGCGATAATCAGACGGCACAATCACATGACCGTAACCAATCGTTAATTTATGGGCAGGACACAGATAAGCGCGTAAGGCTAGATTTTCTGAAGCCTTAATTAACTGAGTACCAGCACTGCCAAGTTGGGGGGTGTTTTGTGTTTTCATGGTGCCAGTGTAAACACTGGCACGGTCTAACGGATTTAGTAGGGCTTCGTATTAGCCTTTAAAATTAGATTGAAAATAAATCGAGTTGTTTATCAAAGTGAACCGTGTTGCAAATAGTATTCACTTGGCGCTCAGTTAAGCCATGTTTAAGAGCAATCGCAGATTGATAAACGCCTTGAGAGAAGTCTTTTAAGATGGATTGATTACGTAAAGAGCGGATGGCTTTAGCGGCTCTAGGGATTTGAATCACTTCATCACCGTACATCTCACAGAGTCTTTCAAAGCCTTTAAAGCCTAAGATATCCACGAGTTTATGGGTAGGCGTTGGGTGTTTTGGCACAAACAAATGAATGCCGGGGTAATGCAGTAACAACAAGATAGCCGTTTGCTCACCACAATACCCCGCTATTTCTTTCATACGCCCCGGTATTAAAGCATCGGGTAAATCAAATAAAGGTAAATCCATCATGCGCTCCAAACAGGCTTCGTAAGCGCCTATTATAAGAAACGTTTGATTTTTAAGCGAATAAAATTAAATCTTTAGGATAATTTTATTAAATTTATTTCTTAATGGTAAATGCTTTAATAATAGCGGCTGTGGGTATAGCTGCAATTGCTAATGCTAAGCCTTCATGATGCTCTAGTCCTAAAAAGACAGCCGCGACAATAGATAAAATACAAACTATTAAACCTGATATTTGACCGATAACATCACTTCTAAATACGGCTTTACTTTGTCTTAAATTAAGTTCGTGTGCTGTTGCTGAGAGACAATATTAGCATCTATGGCCTTTGACTCTAAGGTTCTTCTATGCTCAGACTCATCAACGATGAGTTTAATTAATTGGGCTGCCGTGCCTGGAACCAGCGCATCAAGTTCTTGTATGACTTCGGGGGGTGGAATAGGGCCTTGATAGTGCGTAACGGAATGGTTGTTTTGCGTAAGATGGGGCTGTTTATGAGCAACAGACCGTTTATTATTTCTTTGGGTAGGTTTCTGAGACATACTTTGATATCACATTCGTAAAGTCGGCACCGATTTTATACCAATCCCCATTTAACGCCTGTTCACTTGTTATACTGGATACTTCTATTTTTTTAATTTCTGGCAGGCTAGGTGCTTTAAAACTACCATATAACTGCACTGGCGCCGCCATTCCCTTAGCAAAACCGTGACTAAAGGCCTTTTTTGTGTTGCCGAAAAATCAATAATAACCATGTGGCTCACCCAAATAGAATAAGAACAGCCTCATATTAACGAACTTAAACCGGCTTGTCTATTACTACTATTAATTAAGACTCTTAATCAATAAGAGTAAACCCATGCCCACAAAAAACCCCGCCGGAGCGGGGTTCTTAATACAACGGGTCTAAATCTTAATCACCTTGTCCCGCTTCACAAGCCAGCACACCAGCACCGGTAATCTGCACTTTGTAGCCATCCCGCCTTATATAGCCTATTTCAAGCAGGATAGCCAAGGCAAAATCAATCTCGCCCACTGCGTTTTTAAGTTCATTCTCGGGTGTCCAGTCTTGGCCAAACTTTTTACTCACCTGTAATTCTCTCGCTTTATAGAGCACTTCCAGTATTTCTTGACGTTTTTTAGCATTAGGGTGCATGGTTTTTCCTATTTAAATATTACGGTGTTAAACCTTCTTAATCACATCGTGAATCATCTCTTTAATCTTAGCCAAATTAGCCGCCGCTTTCTCTGGGGGATACTCGGGCTTAGGTAACGCCATATCAGGATAAACCCGTGCGGGTAGGGCGGCTTTTAACTGACTAGGCGTTGGCCAGCGGGTAGATTGCCCCGCCAAACTTAAAAAAGCCGCCGTTAAGCGCGGCTTATCAAGCTTTTCATCCCACTGAATCGGCCAGTTCTTAATCACGTGATACCAAGCCGTTGCCGTTTTAGTGATCGTCTCACTACTAGGGCCACCCTCTAAGTGCAACACCACCAAGCCGCTTAAGCCTTTACTAATCGCGTTTCGTAACCAATTAACGGGGGCTTTTTCGGTGTTAATGGCGGGTGGGTTATCGCATAACTCCCCTTGTGCGACATAAGGTTTCATCTCACTCATTGCCGAATTTCTCCAATGCGTCCAAGGCTTGCCCCGTTTTACTGCTGGGTTTAACAGGCTTGCTATAAACTGTCAAAGAATCAAGGTAATCGCCAATTTCCCCCTTCCCGACGTCAGGAAGGTGATGTGGAGCGGTATTCACCTGTGTATCAGCCAGCACCTTTTTTAAATAATTGTGGTTGCTTAGTTTCTGGCTGCACTGTGCCCGTAAGTTGTCAACGGTCTTCTGCATCGCCTGAGCCACCGTTAATAATGGCCCTAAGGCTAAGGCTTCATTCGCTAAGCGTAAGGCTTTGTCATTCGATAGATCCCGTCTATCCGATCTAAACAAACTTAAATACCCCACCAAAGCCGCAGCACACGCCGTATCCAATTTGCACAATAACCCCAATAACTCGCGCCCCGCTTCATCTTGTACCAAGGCTTCTATGCTCATGCGAGCATGACAAACGGGGCATCTATTCAGCTGCATGTTCTTTCTCCCAATCATCACGGCACTCTGCATCACACCAACGTCTGTTTTCGGCGACTGGGGCTTCACAAAACCAGCATTCTCCGGTAGGCATCGCACTAGGGACAAAGCGGTGACTGTTAGATAAGTGTGCTTTATTCATAATTTCCATCACCCGTTCGGTTTTATCCGCCTCATCCATGCGCCACCTCCCGCTTCTTAGCATCTTTTGTCAATGCGGTAATAATGCCGCTTAATTCTTTATGATCACAAAAGGTTAAGTTCTGTTTTTTATACATCCTTAACGCCAGTGCTTCGGCATAAGCCCAGGGGCGTTTAGCATCGGCTAATAAGGCTTCTACCTTTTTAAGTTGGCCCGATCTGGGGTTGCTGGTACTATCAATCGCATGAGGACGACCTTTAAAGGTCTTTTTGCCTTTAAACCCCGCGTCTTTTAATTCTTCTAGGAGGATTCTTAAGCCAGTGACTGTTAAATGACTGGCAGAATTTACGCCCTCAGCACGCTTTTTACCCTCACCATTCACATTTAAAGGATTAAGCCCCCCGACTTTTTTAATTAAATCGCGATAAGTGTCGTCTTCTAACCCCAGTTCTTTCTTAGCAATATGCACTTTTGCCAACTGGGATTTTCTTAATGCTTGGGCAGGGGTTTGACTCGCAGTAGGCTGACTCATAGTGCCGCCAAGTCTAACGACAATTGTTCATATTTAGCATCGGGGCTTTTGCGGTGATAAATACGCAGATACGATTTAGTGCTGACAATCTGCATAGAATCTCGCAACGCTTTCATCGCTTGTTGCCATTGCTCATCTTCTATCTCTAGCTGTAATAAGGTATAAATTCTGGATAGCGAAATATTGCCTTGTTTATCCGCTTGAAAAGCATGTTCGACAATCGCTTTAATCTCTACTCGACTGCCTTCTATCCATTTATGGATACAGCCATCAACTAGCTCTTTAGCGGCATGTAGACGTTCATCAAACATCTTAATATCCGCTTGAGAGAGCTTTAATTGGTACTGACCATCAAAGCTGCACAATGTGATATTACCTTTAATGCCGCCTAGTTTTACATCGTACTTTTCTGCCGATAGTTCCACAAAGGCGCCAATATCCGCAAGGGTATCTTGTTTAAAATCCCGGATAATGTTACGTAAATCCAGCACCTTATCAATAATTTCGAGTACTAAATCATTACGGGTCTTATCAATCTCGCTAACGATCTCTAACGGGACTAAATGCCCAGAGGCATTACGTAAATAGCCCTCTGGCGTAGGTTGGTTTTGTTGTAGTAAGTGTGTAGTCATGGGTTTCTCTTGAGTTTAAAAAAGGGCGTAACGATAAAACCGCAGTCGATTAAATCGAGGTTATCTATCCAGTGGCACGACCAGGCACACACTTGTTTTTTGCGGTAACTGTAGTAACGTCTGGATTTGTAAATATTAGGGCGTTTCATAACGCCCCTCTGCGCTCCAGTTGCTTCGCCGTTTGGCGGTTTTTGCGCTGGGCATAGGCTAGTTTTAGCGCTAACATTTTTTCTATGACGTCTTGCCAGCGCAAAGACCGTTCAATACTGCGTAATAAGTCACATTTCTTGTTATTAAAGATTGGGTTCATCGTTCACCTCATTTGGGTTAGGGTTAGGTTCTACGGTACACAGGGCTTTTACGTGTTTGACTAAGCCCAAACACTCACTAAGACTGAGTGCTATCACCACATCATCAGCAGCAGCAGGCTGGTTTTTATCGGCAAACTCAGCAATACCGCACAGTCTGAGTGAGATAGGGCTGTTATGTGCCGTCGTCATATCAGGCTCCGCGTTGATCACAAGACTGGCAGGCTGTCCACCAGTTAAGTTTTTCTTTACCGCCCAAAGGCCTAGGCGCCATCGAGCGGGTTTTACAGTCATCCCGCTCTAAGGTTCTTAATGCGTATGGACAACTCACAACATTGATAAAGCGTTTAGCAAACAGGTTTAAAATCGGCGTAGGATTGGGATAATTACCGGTACTAATCATGCGGACGGCACTGTCTTTAATCCCCAAAGCCTCGGCTAAGGCTTTAGTACCTATCTCTGCCCGTTTATCGTTAAAGGCTATTAATAGCGACATCAGCCGTCTCTCCATATCCCGTGTAAGCAACGGTTTCAGTGGGTTTAGCGTTGATGATTTTGCCGCTATTCGGATCAAACACCACCCCCGGCTCTCTCAAGATAGGCACTTTAGGCCCCAAGTCTTTCTTTAATATGTACAGCTTGGTACCGTTACTGGTTAAGATGCCATCATCAATCAACTGGGTTTCTAAAATGCCCACCGCCACGAGTTTATGCAGCCAACGATTCAGGTTTGATGCGGGATATTTCTCGGTACCATTACAGATCGCGTTTTGCATATCTTGCAGGGTCATACTTTTATTACGTCTTAATACCCACCAGGCTTTTGCGCGTAAGCTTGTTGTCCAGCGGGTCGTTTTAGTCGAGGTCTTTGCCATCTTTACTTACCTTTGCGTAGTGATTTCATCGCGTCTTCACACAGCATCATGCCTTTTACATCGTCCATCACGAGATGATCTTTACCCTTGGCTTTGGCAATATCTTCTAAGATCCGACACGCCACCGATATCAAGCGGTATCGGCCTCTGGATTGGCTTAACACCTGCTTAGCAACATCGGCATCAACGGTGACTTCACACAATTCAGCCAGATACAACACCGTATCGGCTAAGGTCGCGGGGATAAAGTCCACTAACGCACTGATACGCGTGGCAATATGGGCCAGTTTATGCTCACCAAAACGGTGCTTTTCAGAGTTATGACAGACTAAGATCAACACACTACCCGCTTGCTCACAGATACGGCGTAAGAACTCGATACAATCGGCCTTTTTCTCTAAACCATGTTGCGCTTCATCTAAGATCACCGTAGGCCGACGCACCGCAAAGGCTTCATTAATCGCTTTATGTTGCAAAAACTTAGTGCCGCCAGAACAGCCTAATTCATAGGCTAACAAGTCCCGTAAATATGAAACGTTCATGCCTGGGATACCTTCGATATGAATGGCATTACGCTCAGCGCCAATATTGTCCACACACCGACTCTTGCCGGTACCGGGTTCACCGTTTAATAACATCATGCGGGCTTCATTCGGTGCCCGTGTTTCCACGCCTTCTAACATAGCGGTAAACAACAAATGATTGCTGGTTTTTACATAGTGATGTTTCATGGTCATACTCCAGTTTGATTAATTTGAATCGTTACTTTTCTTTTGTAGCGATAACACCAGCTCTTGATACGTCTGAGTCGGGGCTTCATCTACAGGTTTTTGGGTGTTAAAGGCCGGTTCTAATACCGGAGCCTTTAACGGTTCTTCAACGTCTCTCGGGATAACCGGCACGGCTTGTAAGACTTCACTTTCACCGTCAATGACATAGCCCATTTCTGCACGGGCATGATCAACCTTACCCTGCGCCAGTTTCTCGATGCCTTGTAAGCGTTGCTGTTTTAATTGGTCTTTTTTAGACCAAGCAAAACCGCTCACCGTGTTAGATTCAAAGCCCGCCACACAGATAAAACGGCCCTCTAAATCACTGATCCACACTTGTTTAGCGTCATGTAAATCAAACGCCACACGGACTCTGGTTTTAGCAGGGACGTGTACCAGGTCTGGATGGGCATAGACATTATTTAAAAATTTCACCTCGCCTCTAGCCGGCATCCGCAATACAAAAGGCCGATAGAGGTTAATGGCTTCATAGTCAGTCAATGCACACGCCCACGTTGGGTCAAAGTTGGCAAAGTACACCGAGGCAGGGGTTTTGCCTTTTAACGATCGGTGTTGATGGGTATGGTTATACCAATCAAAGCGTTCTTCACAGGCCGCCATAAATTCCTGCCAAGTGGGCACAAACGCCGGGACTTCACCTTTTGACTTTGCGCTATTAATCGCATTAGTCACTTTACGTAATGCTCCGCCATCCATGCCCGTGCCTTGAAAGGTCACAAAGGTTTTAGCCACCGCAATGGCGGTAATGTCCCATAAACCCTCAATCAAACCCCGGGCTTGAGGATTGCCGGGTATCCCCGTTTCATGCCTGACACCTAAGCGGGCCAACATGCCACCCGCCGGACAATCAATGGTTTTAGCGGTCTGTCCAGAGCCATTATCCGAATAATAAATCAAGGGTTTACCATGCTTTAACATGCCTTTCCCCAACGCCTCTGAAACAGCGATTTGGTTTTCTGACAAACTAAACGCCCAGCCCACAATAAACCGACTCGCGGCATCAATAATCACCGTTACTTCAGGAGCAAAAGCGTGCCCGGTTTCAGGATGCTTCACTTTGGCCTTAAAGCTATGCCCATCACCCACCCACACCTCATTACTCGGCCCAGACCAATCCCGACGGATAAAGGCCTTAAGCGCGGCGAGTTCTGAGCCTGTACAACGGCCTGTTTCGCGTATCAGTTTTGGCATACTGTTTAACAGCCTGTTAACAATGGCATAAGACGGTCTATCCGCTTCCGGCATCCCTTGTTCCCGCCAATCAAACACAAAGTCTTGATAGGCTTCAGAGACATTGGGCTTTTGCGGTTTACGGTAACTCGCTAAAAACAACGGCAACCACCACACCGTATTCCAATCGGTTTTGGTACGAGTTTTGGCAGGCAGGCAATGCCCTGTTTGCCGCTTTAAAGCTTGCCATTTGCGCACGGTGCTAGGCGATAAGCGGCCTTTTCTGGCTTCATTCAGTTTGTCGTTACAGTCTGTTAACGCCGCAACTAACTGCGGGGCTAAAGAACCGTCCTGATACTGAGCCGTTAAAGCCAAACACGCTTTTTCAACGGAATCGGGATAATGCGCGACAAAATCTAAAATCATTTGCCTAGCTCCATCTTTAAGACGCTGTTTTTCATCGCTTAAGGTTTCGATGCTGGGCTTAACGCGCGGTAATGCGCTATGCTTTCTTGATACCACTGCACCATCAGATACCCCCGTGCCGTCAGTTGCCAATACATCGGGTTGTCGTCTGTTTTGGGCGGCTGGCGTAACAGGGCTAGTTTTTCCAGTTGTTTCAGCTGGGCCAGTTCCGTTAAGGTCTCGTCGTCCCAGATCAACGGGGTAAAGTACATCAACACTTTCTTTTCTTTGATCCATGCGTCTCTTTTCGGGTCGCCCCACAACGGTAGTTTCCCGTCGGGGTTCACAAAGGCTTTCATTAATAAATCCATCTGATACAGGCTTAAAGTGCTCTCCAAGCTGATCAGTTCGTTGATCTGCGTTTCGCTCAATTGTTCTAACTTCTGTGCTATGGGTAATTTCCTGACCGATGCAGTGGCTGTGGGCGTTTCGGTGTTTTTCATGCAAACTCTCCTCAGTAAATCGACTGTTAAATAAGGCGGTTTGTATCGCCTTGGGTAGTTGTTTAAGGTCATACAGGCGCTTTTTATGCCGGCTATGACTGGCGTGTTCGGTGTAAGACCAGTTTTCTTTTTTGGCTATTAGCTCAATTGTTCTTTTATTTTTTCCTATGACTTTGGCTATTTCCGCTAAGGTCGCAGGCGCGTTAATCGTATTATTTATAGTCATGTCAGTTATCTCCGACTAAACTAAACGCCCTTTTTGAAACTATAAAAATGACTTATGCCATCACTTGCTAGATACATTGGGCACGCCCAGCAACACGAAGAAGAATTGAAGCAATCTTTAACCGAATCCGACCTAGACGAGTTGCACGCAGAGCTATCTCAACTTGGTGAGCATGGCTGGTTAAAATGGTTTGCAGTAAATCAAAATGAGATATCGGAGTTCCTTCTAGCAACGCCCACTGCACGCACTCGTCGCAAAGCATGGAAAAATCAATCTCTGCGATTACGCCTGACTTTTGGGGCAATTCGTTACGTGCAAGAGAGCGGCATCGTGCTTTCCGTACTGAACGAATCAGTTTGTGTCGAATGTTAATAGGTTTAACGTCTGCTACAGCTTGTAATGCCTTAACTTCTGCCCGTAAGTCCGCTGGATACGGAAAGCGGGTCATCGTCAATAATAAGTTATCAGCCGCTTTCAGTACTAAAGCCTCATCTAAGTCTTCAATCGCCTTACGCCAAATAGCGACAAAAGCATCGACATTAGTCTCTTTAGGCAAGGGGAATAAAAAGCTAAACTTGACTAACAATGCTTTAGCTAATTTATGTTTAGCTTGGTTGATTTCAGCACTCATAACGACTCACCTGCGGCCTTAGCTTGATGGTTTCGTAATCCACGTGTAGAGTATAGGTTAAGATAACCCACCGTTTTACGGCTGCCGTCCTCGTTATAACGACTCGGCCAGATCACCATAGGATGTACGCCGATCGCATCAGCAATCCGGCGCTCTCCTAGTGGGTAACTACGGGTTAATGTTTTACTTAGCGTGTCGCCACTTTTTAGGCCATGTTCTTCGCCTAATTTAGCGAGGGTATAGCCTTTCATATTTAAAGCGGCTCTTACTTGGGAGGGATGCCAATCTTCAGCAATCTGAGAGGGATCATTAATAAGTTTTTGGGTCTTTACGGTCATGTTAAATAGTCCTGTTCTGTTAAATGGTGCAGGAGTATTTAACACCCAATTGTGATACTTGTAAACAATTATAAATATCACAATTGTGATTTTCGCAACAGAGCTATAGTGATATTGATACTAATATTATGAATATAAATAAAAAACAAAAACTTACGGTTGCGAAATTTTTTCTCAACCGTAATAAAAAAATTTCGCAACAGGTGGGTTTGGTTGCGAAAAAATTTCGCAACCAAGTTAATCTCATTTTGCAACAGAATGTAATGGTTCAAAAATGACCATTAGTGATAGATTAAGGGAGTGGAGAGCTTTTAAAAACCTAACTCAAAAGGATGCTGCAGCCCTATTGGGTATGTCTCATGCTGTGTATCAAAAATATGAATTAAAGTCTGGGGATAATTCTAGGAAGCCCGGTGCCGAGGCGATAGAAGCACTGGTAAAAGGAGGGGTCAATGCTAATTGGATATTGACGGGCATAGGCCCGATGTTGATAGCGGATTACAGCACAGCCCAAAGCCCTGCACAGGTTGCCGCAGCAGAGCCACCACCATGCCCTGTCGATGTCACACGCCTCACAGAAGCCATTGATGGTATAGAGACCTTATTAACCAACACCGACCGCACCATGCGCCCTGCGGCTAAAGCCAGAGCGATTACCCTGGTCTATCAAATACTAGAAGATGAAAATAAAGAGAAAGACAGTGCTTCTTATGAGTATGCACAAAGAATGATTAAAAAATTAGTTTTAACAATGGCTTAAGTATTTAACGGAACTTATTCAATAACAAACAGGCCTAGCACGCTTTGCAATAGACGTGTGGTTTAGACCAAAGTTAAAAGGTTCAACCAATTGGTTGACCTCACCTAATGGGTGACCCATTAACCTAATAGGTACACCTATTAACCTAATGGGTGTACCTATTAACCTAATGGGTGACCTCACCTAATGGGTCTAGCACACTTTGCAATAGGTCTTTGATTCAGATCAAAAATATTTGCTTCAATCAATAGGTTGACCTCACCTAATGGGTGACCTCACCTAATAGGTACACCTATTAACCTAATGGGTGACCTCACCTAATGGGTCTAGCACACTTTGCAATAGGTCTTTGATTCAGATCAAAAATATTTGATTCAATCAATAGGTTGACCTCACCTAATGGGTGTACCTATTAACCTAATGGTTGACCTCACCTAATGGGTCTAGCACACTTTGTAATAGGTTTTTCCAACTGGAAAAATCGCACTTAATGGGTTTAAAGATAAATATATTTTAATAATTTAAAATCAATCACTTAATATAGTTAAATCGGGGGAATTTTGAGGTTTTTAAAAGATTTAGAGGAAGAATTAAAGCAAAATACAGATAAAACAAAGCCTGTTTATATAACAATAAACGGCCCATTGCATATAGGAGACAATGTTTATTATTGTCAACAGGCTTCAATAGCCCAAGAAGAGGAGGAGGAGGGTGTTAATGAGGCGTTTAAATAAGCCTTTTTTATAAAAATTTAACGCTAAATACGGTATGATGACTTCGTTGGTGGGGTATTTTTAATAATTAACGTTTTTCGACCATTTTTCTTTTATCCAAATAAGTCGTAAAACTTTTATTATTTAACCAAATATCGTAGAAATACTGATTTTTACCAAATTCGCCTAAAACCTCTCTAAGCCTTATTCCACCTAGTTCCGTTTCATTTCGCTTCATTCCACCTTTTGTCCGAATATTTCAGGTCTTCACAATAAACTAGAAAAAGC
>Ga0209499_1000724_pt1 | contig 24177 bp, 15 predicted proteins | sample C_130208_EF_Meta_FD_187306 | JGI IMG/M metagenome (GOLD analysis project Ga0209499, IMG submission 187306) | Freshwater microbial communities from Lake Croche, Canada to study carbon cycling - C_130208_EF_MetaG (SPAdes) (version 2) | ecosystem: Environmental > Aquatic > Freshwater > Lake... | reverse complement strand
TTTGGCCCGCGAATAGCGCGAATCGGCGCGTAGTCCGATCCCAATTCCTATTGACCACGGATTGCACGGATGCCTCGGAAAATCAGGAAGTAGCCAGTCCTGGGGGATGGGGGTTCCTTCCGTGTATTCCGTGGGCAAACGGATCGAAAATTTGTTTTAGTGTCTTTCGTGGTGACAAATCCGGGCGGGCTTCGTGGTTGAAATTGACCACCGCCACCCTCCCCGCCATGTCTGGCAGGCTATGTCCGACACACCCGCTCCCGCCGCCATCACCATGGATGCCATTGTCGCGCTCGCGAAGCGCCGCGGCTTCATTTTCCAGTCCTCCGAAATTTACGGCGGGTTCAACGGCTTCTTCGACTACGGTCCGCTCGGCGCCGAGCTGAAGAAGAACATCCGCGACTGCTGGTGGGACGACATGGTCCGCCGCCGCGACGACGTCGTCGGCCTCGAATCCTCCATCATCATGCACCCGAAGGTCTGGGAGGCGTCCGGCCATGTCGCCGGCTTCACCGACCCGCTCGTGGACTGCAAGGTCAGCAAGCAGCGCTACCGCGCCGACCAGCTGTTCTTCGCCGCCGTCGTCGTGGACGGCAAAACCGCCGGCTACGTCTCCGCCCTCGAGAGTGAAAAAACCGCCGCCGAGCTCCAAGCCGCCGCCGAGCTCTTCAAGCGCAAGAAGGCCCTCCAGGGCACGCTCTCGCCCATCGTCGCCAAGGACATGACCGAGGCCCAGCCCGATGAGATCGCGCTCATCCCCTCCCCCGCCACCGGCGAACCCGGCAGCCTGACGCCGCCGCGCTCCTTCAACATGATGTTCCAGACGAACGTCGGCGCGATGACCGACGCGTCGGCCGTCGCCTACCTGCGGCCCGAGACGGCGCAGGGCATGTTCGTGGACTTCAAGAACGTCGTGGACACCGGCCGCGTGAAGCTGCCCTTCGGCATCGCCCAGATCGGCAAGTCGTTCCGCAACGAGATCACGCCACGCAACTTCATCTTCCGCTCGCGCGAGTTCGAGCAGATGGAGATGGAATACTTCATCCATGAGGACGCCGACTGGGCCAAGTGCCACGAGGAGTGGATTGCGTGGTGCGAAGCCTGGCTGAAGAGCATCGGCCTTCCCGCCAGCCACCTCTCGCGCTACACCCACCCGAAGGAGAAGCTCGCGTTCTACTCGCGCGGCACGGTGGACATCATGTTTTCCTATCCGTTCGGCGTGCAGGAGCTGTGGGGCATCGCCGCCCGCGGCAACTACGACCTCACCCAGCACGCCACCGCCAGCGGCAAGCCGCAGGAGATCTTTGACGAGGCCACCAAGAAGAAATTCGTCCCGCACGTCATCGAGCCCGCCGTGGGCGTCGACCGCATCCTGCTCGCCGTCCTCTGCGCCGGTTACGCCGAGGAGGAGGTCAAGGACGAGAAGGGAGCCGTCGAAAAGCGCACCGTGCTCCGCTTCTCCCCGCGCATCGCGCCGGTGAAGGTCGCCATCCTCCCGCTGCTCAAGAACAAGCCCGAGCTTGTCGCGATCGCCCAGAAGCTCCACGCCAAGCTGAAGCGCAAGTACGCCGTGTTCTACGACGAGGCCGGCGCCATCGGCCGCCGCTACCGCCGCCAGGACGAGATCGGCACGCCGTGGTGTGTGACCATCGACTTCGACACGATCGAGAAGCCCGGCGAGACCTTCACGCTCCGCGAGCGCGATTCGATGAGCCAGCGCCGGATCACCGAAGCCGAGCTCTTCGCCCTGCTCGAGGAACACGTTTATTAAGGCCCCGTTTGTCATTCTGCGCGAAGCGAAGAATGACAATTAATCCCGCCCGTTCATGAATCCCTACGCCCGCGCCCGCGAACTGATTGATGCCGCCCACGCAGCCGATCCGGCTCGCGCGGCCGACGGCCGTGCCGCCGAGCTGGTTTACGCCGAGCGGGTGGAGGCCTGGGTCGTGCGCCTCATCCCCGCCGCCACGGACCTCCTCCGTCTGGCCGCGCGTTGCCAGCATCTCGAGCGCTGGTCCGTGCCGCGGGCGAGTTTTCCCGAGGGCAAGGTGGCTTATCTCAACTGGCGCCGTTCGCTCTACGCCAAGCAGGCCGCCCGCGCGAAGGAACTGCTGCTCGCCGCGGGGGTGTCCGCCGCCGAGGCCGACGAAGCCGCAACGTGGGTTTCCAAGACCGGCCTGAAAACCAACCCTGGCACGCAGGCGCTCGAGGACGCCGCCGTGCTGGTGTTCCTGGAAAATGAGATCGGTGCCTTTGCCGCGCAGCACGCGGGCTATCCCCGCGAAAAATTTGTCGATATCCTGAAAAAGACCTGGCGCAAACTCAGCCCCGCCGCCCAGTCCATGGCCCATACCCTCACCCTACCCCCGGGCATCGCCGCCCTGGTCCAGGAAGCGACCGCCGAAGCAATTTAACCACGAAAACTGAACGGTCGGACTTTTTGGCCCACGGAACACACGGAGGACACGGAATCCTGATACTTGTCGTTCGGAGCGCTGCGAAGAATGGCAGGACCCAATTTGGATTCGTTCGATCCTTCCGTGTCCTCCGTGTGTTCCGTGGGCCAATGGATCGGGATTTGATCTATTCGCCGCGGACTCGCGTCGTTTCGGGGCAAACCGCCCTGACCGCGCGGCCGATGGACAATTAGTGCGGAGTCGGTGGCGCTTATACCATCGGCGCGGCGGCGCCCGGGGCTTTCTTTGCCGGAGGGGATGGAACAGGATCGACGGACATATCGGCCGTTACCGTGCCCGCTTTTTCCGCTGGGTGCCACCATGACCGGTGTTTTTAAATTTATGCCACATCCGGTCATCATTCAGGGCGGCATGGGCGCCGCGGTTTCCAATTGGGAGCTGGCACGAGCCGTCTCCCGGCAGGGCGCGCTCGGCGTCGTCTCAGGCACCGCCCTGACGAGTGTGCTGGTGCGCCGGCTGCAGGTCGGTGATCCCTCGGGCGAGGTCCGCCGGGCGCTCGCGGCGTTTCCGCTCCCAGCCATGGCCGAACGGGTGCTGGCGGCCTACTTCATTCCCGGCGGCAAGGCCGCGTCCGTCCCGTTTGCCACCCATCCGATGCCCTCGCTGCAACCCGGGCTGGCCCTGACCGAGCTGACGGTGGTGGCAAATTTCGCCGAGGTCTTCCTCGCCAAGTCCGGGCACATCGGTGTCGTCGGCCTCAATCTGCTCGAGAAAATCCAACTCCCCACCCTGCCTTCACTCTATGGCGCGATGCTGGCGGACGTGGACTACGTGCTGATGGGTGCCGGCATCCCGCGCGCCATCCCCGGTTTCCTCGACCAACTGGCGGCCGGCGAACCGGCGGAGCAGAAGATTGAGGTCGAGGGCGCGTTGCCCGGCGAGGAATTCACCCTCCGTTTTGACCCGGCCGCGTTCTGGGGCGGGCCGCCTCCGCAACTGCAGCGGCCGCACTTTCTCGCCATCGTCTCCTCGGCCACGCTCGCGCTGACGCTCGCCCGCAAGTCCAGCGGCCGGGTGGATGGCTTCATCGTCGAGGGCGAGCTGGCCGGCGGCCATAACGCGCCGCCCCGCGGCCCGTTGCAGCTGGATGCGCGGGGTGAGCCCGTCTACGGCCCGCGCGACACGCCCGACCTCGCCAAGATCCGTGAGCTCGGTCTCCCCTTCTGGCTCGCGGGCAGCCAGGCCCGGCCGGACAAGCTGGCGGAGGCGCTGCGCCTTGGCGCCGCAGGCATCCAGGTCGGCACGGCGTTCGCTTTTTGCGACGAATCCGGCATCTCACCTGAACTCAAGCGGCGGATGATCCAAGCCAGCCGCGACGGTACCGCTCATGTCTTCACCGACCCCGTCGCGTCGCCCACCGGCTTTCCCTTCAAGGTCGCGGAACTCTCCGGCACGCTGTCGGAGGCCGCCACCTACGCGGCCCGGGAAAAAATCTGCGATCTCGGCTACCTGCGGCAAGCCTACCGCAAACCCGACGGCAGCGTCGGCTACCGCTGCGGCGGCGAACCGCTTGAATCCTATCTGCGCAAAGGCGGAGTCCTCGCCGATACGATCGGCCGGAAATGCCTGTGCAACGGGCTCATGGCGACCGTGGACCTGGGTCAGCTGCGCGCCGGCGGCGTCGAGCCGGCCATCGTGACCGCGGGCAACGAGGTGACCGATCTCGCCCGCCTGGTCCCCGCCGGGGAGAATCACTACCGGGCGGAGGACGTCCTCCGCTATCTGCGCGGCCCGGCGGCGTGACGCGCCCGCCGGCCGAAGGGTTATACGCGAAAGACACGAATCACACGAAAGCTAAACCAGTCGGAATTTTGCCCACGGAACACGTGGAACACCCGGATCACTTCCGAACCGTGGATGCTTAGTTCCTGTCCTTCCGTGTCCTCCGTGTGTTCCGCGGGCCATGCATCGGAAGTCCGACTTTCGCATGCACCGTGTCTTTCGTGGTGACCCGCTCTTAATTCACCACGGCCAGCGTAAACCCGTCGTAGCCCTTCGCCCCGACGGTCTGAATCGTGGTGGCGCTCACGCGCTTCTCCGTCGCCAGCATCGCGTTGAGCTGGCGCACGCCCTGTACGCTCAGATCGGTGGAACTCGCGTCCGTCACCGCACCCGCGCGGATCACGTTGTCCACGATGATTACCGTGCCACGACGCGACAGCTTCAGCGCCCACGTGAAATAATCCGGGATCCGGACCTTGTCCGCATCGATGAAGATCAGGTCAAACGGCCCGCGCCCTTCCGTGGCCAGCTGCGACAGTGAATCGAGGGCCCGTCCCTCGCGCACCTCGATCATCTTGGCGAGACCGGCGTGTTCAAAATTCGCCCGCGCGACCCGGACATGCCTCGGGTCCACTTCCAGGGTGATCACCTTGCCGCCCGCCGGGAGCATCCCCCGCGCCAGCCAGATCGTGCTGTAGCCGCCCAACGTGCCGATCTCGAGCACCCGGCGCGCGCCGTGGATGCGTGTGAGCAAGTGCAGGAGTTTTCCCTGGGCTGGCGACACATTGATCTCCGGCAATCCCGCGTCCGTACTGGCCTTGAGCACCGCCTCCAGCACCGGATCCGCGGGCACGAGTGCATCCGTGATATACTGATCCACCGCGATCCATTGTTCGGGATTCATGGGTTTAGGTTCCTCGGGTTCTCTGCTGACGGCAAACCCGCAATCCACCTTTAACCGCGAATGAACGCAGCTGGACGCAGATGGTTGGTTTCCCTTCGCGTCAATTTGCGGCTAATGAATCTGCTCAAACCGTACGGAGTTTCACGATCAGGTCCTTCGACTCAACCGTGTCGCCGACGGCGGCGTGCAGCTCGGCGACCACGCCATCCGCTGGCGCGTAGATCGTCGTCTGCATCTTCATCGCTTCCATCATGAAGAGCTTGTCGCCCTTTGCGACCTTGGCCCCGACGGACGTGGAGAGGACCACAATCAGACCGGGGATGGGCGCGGCGACGGACATCGCGTCAGTGAGATCGGCCTTCGGACGAGACTTGGCGGTCGCCGTCACGCCCTTGTCCGCGATGAACACCTCGCGGGTGATGCCGTTCAGCTCATAGGTGACCGGACGGCGGCCGTCCTTGTCGGCGTCACCGACACTCACGAGCCGGATGATGAGCACCTTGCCCTCCTCAATCTCGACGGAGATTTCCTCCCGGGGACGCAGCCCGTAGAAAAATGCCGGCGTGGGCAGCACGCTCACATCACCGAAGTCCCGCTGGTGCTTCGTGAAGTCCGCGAATACCTGCGGGTACATCAGGTGCGAGTAGAATTCGTCGTCGGTCGGCTCGCGGCGGAGTTTCTCCACCAGCGGTTTCTTCAGGGCCGTCAGCTCTGCCGCCGCGGCGGTGATTTTCGATTTTGGATTTTCGATTTTCGATTTCTTGCGGGTCTGGTTCTTCTCCACCGCGACGGCTGAGAGATACTTCGCCTGGGCCTCCTTGAACTTCTTTTCGCCCAGCACGGCCTTCCACATCGCGACCGGCCAGCCGCCATCGGGCCAGCCGAGTCCGCCACCGAGCATGTCGATCACGCTCTCCGGAAACGGCGTGGCGCCGGGCTCCAGGTTCACGACGTCGGCCGGCTTGATGCCGCGCGAAAAGAGGAAGAGCGCCATGTCGCCGACGACCTTCGATGACGGCGTGACCTTGATGATGTCGCCAAACAGCTGGTTCACCTCGGCGTAGATGCGCGCAATCTCCGGCCAGCGGTGCGCCACACCCATCGAGGCAGCCTGCTCCTTGAGGTTAGTGTACTGCCCGCCCGGCATCTCGTGCAAATAGACCTCGGCGCTGCCGGTTTTTGGCGCGGTGTCGAACGGCCGGTAATACTCCCGCACCTGCTCCCAATAGTCGGAGAAGGTGTTGAGCGCGGCGAGGTCGAGCCCGGTGTCGCGCGGCGTGTGCTGCAGCGCAGCCACGAGGGAATTGAGGTTGGGCTGCGCCGTGCTGCCGGACATGGACGCCGTCGCCAGGTCCACGATGTCCACGCCCGCATCGGCGGCGCGGAGGATGGACGACGAGGCGACACCGCTCGTGTCGTGCGTATGGAAATGGATCGGCAGGCCAACTTCCTCCTTCAGCGCCTTGACGAGTTTCTGCGCGGCATACGGCCGGCAGAGCCCGGCCATGTCCTTGATCGCCAGCACATGCGCACCCATGCGCTCAAGCTCGCGCGCCATTTTCACGTAATACTTCAGCGTGAACTTGTCGCGCTTGGCATCGAGGATGTCGCCCGAGTAGCAGAGCGCGGCCTCGCACACGGCGTGGGTGTCCTGCACCGCCTCCATCGCCACGCGCAGGTTCGGCAGGTAGTTCAGCGAGTCAAAGATCCGAAAGATATCCATGCCGCCGGCCGCGGCGTGCTTCACGAAACCGGCGACGACCGCGTCAGGATAATTCGTGTAGCCGACGGCGTTCGCGCCGCGGAACAGCATCTGGAAGCAGATGTTCGGCACCCGCGCCCGCAGGTGGCGCAACCGTTCCCACGGGTCCTCGTTGAGGAAACGCATGGCGGTGTCGAACGTCGCCCCGCCCCACATCTCGAGGGAGTAGAGCTCCGGCGCGCGGCGCGCGAGGAAGCCCGCGCAGGCGAGCATATCGTAGCTGCGCACCCGGGTGGCCATGAGCGACTGGTGCGCGTCACGGAAGGTCGTGTCGGTCACGAGCAGGCGCTTTTGCTGCAACGTCCAGGCGGCGAATTTCTTCGGCCCGAGCTCCAGCAGCAGCTGGCGGGTGCCCGGCGGCGGGGTACTGCGGTCGTCGTGACCGGGCGCCGACCCGGCGACGAGCGGCTTGGCGGGACGGTAGCCCTTGGCGTGGGGGTTGCCGTTGACGACGACGTTGCCTAAAAAGTTGAGCAGCTTCGACGCGCGGTCGCGCTTGGCCTTGAAGGTGAACAGCTCCGGCGAGGTGTCGATTAGCGTGGTGGTCGCCGTGCCCGCGCGGAACAGCGGATGCACGATGACGTTCTCGAGGAACGGGATGTTGGTCTTCACCCCGCGGATGCGGAATTCGCTCAGCACGCGGCGCGCGCGGGCCATGGCGATGTCGTAGGTCTGTCCGCTGGTGATGCTCTTCACGAGCAGCGAGTCGTAGAACGGCGTGATTACCGCGCCGGAGTAGCCCATGCCGCCGTCGAGGCGCACGCCGAAACCGCCCGGCGAGCGGTAGGCAATAATGCGGCCGTAGTCGGGAACGAACTTGTTCTCCGGGTCCTCGGTCGTGATCCGGCACTGGATGGCGTAGCCGTTGCACGGGACCTGATCCTGCGTCGGCATGCCGACCGCGGCGGAGTGCAGCGCGTGTCCTTGGGCGATGAGAATCTGCGCGCGGACGAGGTCGAGACCGGTGACGACCTCCGTCACCGTGTGTTCCACCTGGATGCGCGGGTTCATCTCGATGAAGAACCACTCGTGTCGGTCGAGGTCGTAGAGAAACTCAATCGTGCCGGCGTTGTCATAGCGCACCTCGCGCGCCATGCGCGCGGCGGCCGCGCAGAGCTCGGTGATGATGGCCTTCGGCAGGCCGAAGCTCGGGGCCACTTCCACGACCTTCTGGTGGCGACGCTGCACGGAGCAGTCGCGCTCGTGGAGGTGGATGACGTTGCCGTGCTGGTCGCCGAGGATCTGCACCTCGATGTGCTTGGCGTTGGCGATGTATTTCTCGAGGAAGACGGCCGGGTTGCCAAACGCGCGCTCCGCCTCCGCCTGCGCCTCGTCGAGCAGCGCGGCGAGGTCGGCCGCCTTCTGCACCACACGCATGCCGCGGCCGCCGCCGCCAAACGCCGCCTTGATGATCAGCGGAAAGCCGATCTCCTTCGCGATCTTCAGCGCGGCGACGCGATCGGTCACGGGGTCCTCGGTGCCGGGCAGCACCGGGACGTTGATTTTTTTCGCGAGCGCGCGCGCGGCGGTCTTGTCGCCCATCATCTCCAGCAGCTCGGGCCGCGGGCCGACCCAGATGATGCCGGCTTTTTCACAGGCGCGGGCCAGCGCGGCGTTCTCGGAGAGGAAGCCGTAGCCGGGATGGATGGCCTGCACGCCTTTCTCCTTCGCGGTGCCAACAATGCTCTCGATGTCGAGATATGCCGCCACCGGGCCCTTGCCGTGGCCGACCTGGTAAGCCTCGTCGGCCTTATAGCGGTGGATGCAGAAGCGGTCCTCCTCGGCATAAACAGCCACCGTGCGGAGCCCCAGCTCCGTGCCGGCGCGAAAGATGCGAACGGCGATCTCGCCGCGGTTCGCGGCCATAAGCTTGTGGAGGGGGCGGATTTCAGGGGTCACGGGTGAAAAAAGGGGAAGGCGTTACAACGGAAGCAAATCAACCTCCCTTTTAGATTCGGTGTTGGCGAGCGCCAAGGCGCGTCCCGGACTGTTTTCCGCCGCTGGACCCCGCGCCGGCGGGGACCGGCGGCATTTCCCGGCCGGCCGTTATACCGGAATTAGTCGTTTCACCCCGGGAATGACCCCCTTCCCGCAAACCGTGATGCGGATACGCCAATATCTGCGCAGTCGGCTGGGGCGGGACATGGAATACTGGGGGAAACCCTCCGGGACTTGCCCGGATGGACCACTCCCGATGCCCGACTTGAAACCCGCCCCCGACTACACCACGTGCGATGCGAACGAGGCTGTCGCCTCCGTCGCCTATCGCCTCAACGAGCTGATCGCCATCTACCCGATCACGCCGTCCTCGGCCATGGCCGAGTCGTGTGACGAATGGGCCGCCCTGGGCAAACTCAACCTCTGGGGTGAGGTGCCGCGGGTCGTCCAACTCCAGTCTGAAGGCGGCGTCGCCGGCACCGTCCATGGCGGCCTGCTCGGCGGGGCCCTGACCACCACTTTTACCGCGTCCCAGGGGCTCCTGCTGATGATCCCCAACCTCTACAAGATCGCGGGTGAACTCCTCCCCCTCACGATCCATGTGAGCGCGCGGGCGCTCGCCGCCCAGGGGCTCTCAATCTTCGGCGACCACCAGGATGTCATGGCCTGCCGCGCCACCGGCTGCGCCCTGCTGTGCAGTAATTCCGGCCAGGAGGCCCACGACCTCGCCCTCGTCGCGCACGTCGCCAGTTACCGTTCCCGCGTGCCGTTCATCCATTTCTTCGACGGCTTCCGCACCTCGCACGAGGTTTCCAAGCTTGCGCTGCTCTCCGACGACGACTTGCGCGCCGTGCTGGACGAGGCGGACCTCGCCTCCTTCCGCTCCCGGGCCATGACACCCGACCACCCCACCCTCCGCGGCACCGCGCAGAATCCCGACGTCTATTTCCAGGGCCGCGAGGCCGTGAATTCCCACTATGTGCGGCTCCCGGGGATCGTGCAGGAAACCATGGACCGCTTCGCCCAAGTCACCGGCCGCCAGTACCACCTGTTCGACTACCACGGCGATCCTGCGGCCGACCGCGTGGTCGTCGTCATGGGCAGCGCCACCGAGACCACCCTCGAGACCGTCGACTGGCTGTGCACCCACGGCGAGAAAGTCGGCGTCCTGGCGGTGCGGCTGTTTTTGCCCTTTGACGTTAAAGCCTTCCTCGCCGCGCTCCCGGCCACGACCCAGGCGGTCGCAGTGCTCGACCGGACCAAGGAACCGGGTTCGATCGGCGAGCCGCTGTACCTCAATGTCGTGACCGCCCTCGCGGAGGGCCGCTCGCCACTCGCGGGTTCGCCGCGCGTGGTGGGCGGGCGGTATGGCTTGGGCTCGAAGGAATTCACGCCCGGCATGGCGCGGGCCGTCTTCGCTCACCTCGGCCAGGCCCAGCCCGGCAATCACTTCACCATCGGCATCATCGATGATGTGGCCCACACCTCGCTGAAGTGGGACGACGACTTTGACCTCGAGGGCAAGGACGTGCGGCGCTGCGTGTTCGTCGGCCTCGGCGCGGACGGCACCGTCGGCGCGAACAAGAACTCGATCAAGATCATCGGCGAGCAGACGGACAACTTCGCCCAGGGCTACTTTGTCTACGACTCGAAGAAATCCGGCTCGATGACGATCTCGCACCTGCGCTTCGGCCCGCGGCCGATCCGCGCGCCGTACCTCATCCGCCAGGCGGACTTCGTGGCGTGCAGCCAGATCCAGTTTGTCGGACGGACCGATGTGCTCGGCTACGCCGCGCCGGGCGCCACCGTGCTGCTGAACTCGCCCTATCCGGCCGAGCAGATGTGGTCGAAGCTGCCGCTGGAGTGGCAGCAGGAACTCATCGCGAAGCACCTGCGCCTGTACGTGATTGACGCGACCGCGGTCGCGCAGGCCAGCGGCATGGGCCGGCGGACCAACACCGTGCTCCAAACCTGCTTCTTTGCCCTCTCCGGCGTGCTGCCGAAGGACGAGGCCATCATCCAGATCAAGGCCGCCATCGCCAAAACCTACGGCAAGAAGGGCGAGCAAATCGTGCAGATGAACTACGCGGCCGTGGACGCCGCTCTGGCCTCGTTGCATGAGGTGAAGATTCCGGCGACCCCCCTGGCGGAAGCGATCGCTTCGCTCCCGCCCACCTACGACGACGCCCCGGAGTTCGTGCGCACCGTCACCGCGCAACTGCTCGCCAACCAGGGCGACCGGATGCCCGTAAGCGCCCTGCCGCTCGACGGCTGCTGGCCCACGGGCACCACGCGCTTTGAGAAGCGGAATATTGCACTGGAACTCCCCGCCTGGGATCCCGCGCTCTGCATCCAATGCAACAAGTGCGTGCTCGTCTGCCCGCACGCGTGCATCCGCGCCAAGTTCGCCCCGACCGCCGCGTTCGAGGGCGCGCCCGCGACCCTGCTCTCCACCCCGTTCAAGGCGAAGGAATTTCCCGACCAGCGCTTTATCATCCAGGTCGCGCCCGAGGACTGCACCGGCTGCTCCCTCTGCGCCCAGGTTTGCCCGGCCAAGGACCGGACAAACCCGCGGCACAAGGCCCTCGACATGGTGCCGCATGCCCCGCGCGTTGAAGCCGAGCGCATCAACTGGGACTTCTTCCTCGATTTGCCCGAACCGGACCGCACGCGTCTCGACCTCTCCACGGTGAAGGGCACGCAGTTCCTGCAACCGCTGTTCGAGTTCTCCGGCGCCTGCGCAGGCTGCGGCGAGACGCCGTACATCAAGCTGCTCACCCAGCTGTTTGGTGACCGCCTGCTGATCGCCAACGCGACCGGCTGCTCCTCCATCTACGGCGGCAACCTGCCGACCACGCCCTATTGCGGCAACAAGGACGGGCGCGGCCCCGCCTGGGCGAACTCGCTCTTCGAGGATAATGCCGAGTTCGGTCTCGGCCTGTTCCTCGCGGTCGAGCAGCGCCACCGCACAGCCGTCGCCCTGCTCCAGGATCGCTTTGCGAACCTCGGGCCGGACCTGGTGAACGCCCTGCTCGGCGCGGACCAGTCCACCGAGGCCGGCATCGCCGCACAACGGGAACGGGTCGTGACCCTGCGCACCGCCCTGAAATCCGTTGCGGGCCCCGCGGCCCGGCGGCTTGAGGCGCTGGCGGATGACCTGGTGAAGAAGACGGTCTGGATCGTCGGCGGTGACGGCTGGGCCTACGACATCGGCTACGGCGGGCTCGACCACGTGCTCGCCTCCGGCGCCAACGTGAAGGTGCTGGTGCTCGACACCGAGGTCTATTCCAACACCGGCGGCCAGTCCTCGAAATCCACGCCCATGGGCGCGGTCGCGAAGTTCGCCTCCGGCGGCAAAGGCACGGCCAAGAAGGACCTGGCCCTGATGGCCATGCAATATGGCCACGTCTACGTGGCCCGCGTGGCCTTCGGCGCGAAGGACAGCCAGACCGTCTCCGCCTTCCGCGAAGCCGAGGCCCACACCGGTCCCGCGCTCATCCTCGCCTACTCGCACTGCATTGCCCACGGGTTCCCGCTGCACCTCGGGCTCGAGCAACAGAAGCTCGCGGTGGACACCGGCTACTGGCCGCTCTTCCGCTACGATCCGCGCCTGGCGGAGCGTGGCGCCGTGGCTTTCCGCCTCGACTCCGCCGCCCCCAAGACGGACCTCTCCCAGTTCATGGCGAACGAGACGCGCTTCGGGATTCTCAAGCATGTCGACCCCGAACGCGCCAAGCTGCTCGCCGGGCAGGCCCAAACCCAGGTGCGCGATCACTACGCGCTCTACCAACGGCTCGCCCAGCCGCTGGTCCCGGCCACCGCGGCTCCCGCGGCCGCCCCCACCCCCGCCCCCACGACACCCGCCACCCCGGCCGGTCAGTCCTAACCCTCCGCTCCCCCGGACCATGAACCTTTCCACCCAGTACCTCGGCCTGAAGCTCAAGAATCCCCTCGTCGTCGGGGCCTCGCCCTTTGGCGACAACACCTACATGACGCTCGAGCTGCAGGATGCCGGCGCCGGCGCCATCATCATGCGCTCCCTGTTCGAGGAGCAGGTGGATGCCGAGCAGCGGGCCCTCGTCCACTACGTGGAGTCCACCGCCAACAGCAATCCGGAGGGCACCTCGTACTTCCCGCGTTTCGAGGAGTACCAGCTGGCGCCCGACCAGTACCTGCGCCAGCTCGCGCAGCTCAAGTCGTCGCTCACGATCCCGGTGATCGCCTCGCTCAACGGCTGCCGGCCCGGCGGCTGGACCAGCTACGCCCGCCGTCTCGAGTCGGCGGGGGCGGATGCCATCGAGCTTAACCTCTACCAGCTCGCCACCGACCCGGAGCTATCGGCCGATGAGGTGGAGACCGAGCTCCTGGAGACCGTGCGCCACACCCTCGCGTCCGTGCGCATCCCGGTCGCGGTCAAAATCTCCGCGTTTCACACCGCCCCCGTGCACTTCGCCAAGGAGCTCGAGGCCACCGGCGTCGCAGGCGTCGTGCTCTTCAACCGGTTTTACCAGCCGGACTTCAACATCGAGGAGCTCGAAGTGAATCCGCAGTTGAAGCTCTCGGACTCCAGCGAACTCCTCCTGCGGCTGCGCTGGCTGGCGATTCTCTCACCCCATATGCGCTGCTCCCTCGCCGCCAGCGGCGGCGTCCATCAGTCGGAGGATGTGGTAAAGGCCCTTCTCGCCGGGGCCGATGTCGTCCAGGTCGTCTCGGCGCTGCTCAAGCACGGCCCGAAGTACCTCACCATCCTCCTCGCCGGTCTACGCCACTGGATGGACGAGCACGGCTACACGAGCATCGACGAGGTCCGCGGCGCGATGAACCTCCGGCGCTGTCCCAACCCCGCGGCTTTCGAGCGGGCCAACTACCAGCGGATCCTCCAGAGCTGGCGAATCTAGCCTTCCCGCCATGCCCACCTCCGAACCACAAAAACCCCTCGCCAAGTACGCTTGGTCCACGATCGCGCGCGCGGCGCCGCCCAAGCGCACGGCGGACGACCGGCTCTGTGACTTCGGGGAGATTTACGGAGAGTATGACGAGGCGACCGTGCGCGCGCAGGCGAGCCGCTGCATCCAGTGCCCCAACGCCCTCTGCATGCAGGGCTGCCCCCTCTCCAACCGCATCCCCGAGTGGCTCGCGCTGGCCGCCCAGGGACTGTTCCTCGAGGCCGCCGAGATTTCACGCGCGACCAGCAACATGCCCGAGATCTGCTCGCGCGTGTGTCCCCAGGAAAAACTCTGCGAAGGCGCCTGCATCCTGAACGGCAAGGCGGAGCCGGTCGCAATCGGCTCGGTGGAGCGGTTTATCAACGACTACGCCTTCAGCCACGGCGGGGTGCAGGCGGTGCCGGTGAAACCGAACGGATTCCGCGTGGCCGTGATCGGCTCGGGTCCGGGTGGCATGTCCTGTGCCGACGAGTTGATCCAACTCGGCTACGGCGTCACGATCTTCGAATCGCTGCTGATCCCCGGCGGCCTGCTGGTGAACGGCATCCCCGGATTCAAGCTGGAGAAGGACATCGTCGAGCGGCGCATCGATTTGCTCGTTAAACGCGGCGTGAAAATCGAGCTGGGCGTGAAGGTCGGCTGGGATGTGTCCCTCGCCCAGCTCCGGCGCGACTACGACGCGGTCTTTGTCGGCGTCGGCGCCCAAAAGCCGAAGGCGTTGGACATCCCCGGGAGCGAACTGACGGGGGTGATCGATGCCCTGCCATTCCTCGTGGAGAAGAACGTCGATTCACCGCTGGTCGATCTCCCCAAGGTGGACGTCAAGGGCAAGCGCGTCGCCGTGCTGGGCGGCGGTGACACCGCGATGGACTGTCTACGCACGGCGCTGCGCTGTGGCGCGAGCGAGGTGGCCTGCCTTTATCGCCGCGACCTCGCCAACATGCCCGGCAGCCGGAAGGAATATTACAACGCGATGGAAGAGGGCGCCCGCTTTGAGTTCCTCGCCAACCCGGTCAAGCTCACCGCGGGGCCGTCCGGTGGCGTGGCCGCCGTCGAGTGCGTGCGGATGGCGCTGGGTGAGCCGGACGCTTCCGGCCGCCGCAAGCCCCGCGCGGTGCCCGGTTCCGAGTTCACCGTCCCCGCCGATCTCGTGCTCGTGGCCTATGGCTTTGACGCCGTGCCTTTCCCGGAGGGCAGCGACTTTTCGGCCATCACCCTCGAGGACTGGGGCGCGTTCCGGGTCGACCGCAACCAGATGACGAGCGAGCCCGGGGTGTTTGCGGGCGGCGACTCCGTGCGCGGCCCGAGCCTCGTGGTCCACGCGGTGCGCGACGGCCGCAAGGCCGCGCAGGGGATTGACCGTTACCTGGCCGCGCGGCACGAACCCGACCCCAGCTAGGAAAAGATTCCGAGCAGCACTGAGGGAAACAGGCCCAGCAGGATCAGGAGGACCGCTGCGCCGACCAGAGCCACCGCACTGGACGCCGGCACGGCAAGGCGCGTCTCTTGTTCGGGTTTGGTCGCCGTGACGAGCGCCGCTTTCAGCACGCCGAGATAATAGTACAGCGCGACGGCGCTCAGGAAGATCGCGGCAAAGGCCAGCCCGCCCGCGGCGCTGTGCAATCCGCCGAGCCGGAGGGCCGCGGCAAAGACTAGTAGCTTTCCGACAAAACCCGCCAGGGGCGGAATTCCGGCCAGCGAAAGGACGAACACCAACAGGCAACCGGCGAGCAGCGGCGAACGCCGGTGCAGGCCCGCGAGGTCCGTGATACCCGGGCCCACCCCCGCATGGTCGAGCACCGTCACCACGCCGAACGCCCCGACCGTCGCGAGGCCGTAGGTCGACGCATAATAGAACAACGGCCCCGGTCCCGCCGCGCCCGCGGCCATCACGCCGAGCAGCAGCGCGCCCGCGTGGGCGATCGCCGAGTAGGCCAGCAGCCGGCGCAGGTTGGATTGCGCGAGGGCGCCAAAATTTCCGAGCAGCAGCGAGGCCGCCGAGATCAGCGCCACCACCGGCAGCCAGCCCGGCAGACCCGATCCCGCAGCCAAGGCCCCGAGTCTGGGCCAGAGCAGGCGCACCAGGAGCGTGAAGCCCGCCAGCTTGGAGGCCGACGCCACCAGCGCCGCGGCGACGGGCGGTGCGCCCTCGTACACATCCGGCGCCCAAAGATGAAACGGGGCGGCCGCGACCTTGAATCCGAACGCCGCCAAAATCATCACCAGCGCCACAGCCAGCAGCGGGGAGAGACCCGGCTGCGCCAGCCCGGCCGCAATGCCCGTAAATTCAATCGAGCCCGTCAACCCGTAGAGCAGGCTGAAACCGAACAGGAGGAACGCGGCGGACACCCCCCCGAGCAGGAAATATTTCAGGCCCGCCTCGGCCGATTCCGGCCGGCTCCGGTCAAAGCCCGCCAGCACGTAGAGCGAAAGGCTCGCGAGCTCGAGCGCGAGGAAGGCCAGCAGAAGTTGCTGGGCCACGGCCATCACCAGCAGGCCCGTCGTCGCCAACAGCACGAGCGCGACAAATTCCGCCGGGTGCCGCAGCCGTCTGGCTCCGTTGGTCAGCGCCAGGGTCAAACCCGCCAGCACCAAAATTCCCGCCCGCGACGCGGTGCCCAGCGCATCGAGCATAAAACTGCCCCCGGCCACCGGCCCGGCCGCGCCCACCCGCCACACCAGCGTCAAAGCCACGAGCACCGCCACTCCGCCCAGGGCGGTCGCCGCGCGCCAGCGCGCCGCGGCCGACCAGTTCCGGGCACCCGTCAGGTCGAACGCGAGCACGACCAGCGCACCCGCCACCAACGCCGCCTCGCCCGCCAGCGCGGATGCGAGATTTGTGCCACCGGCGGTCATGATCCGCCTCCCTTCAACACCGACTGAAACAGCGGCGACTGCAGGCTCGGGACAATCCAGTCCAGCAGCAGGTCGGGCTTCAGGCCGATCAGGACAGTCGTGGCGATGAGCAGCAGCGCTCCCGCGCGCTCCGCTAGCGTGATGGGCGGCAGCGGCGGCAACTCCGGGCCCTGCGGCGTCACCGTCACCGTGCCAAAGAATGAAACCTGGATCACCCGCAGCGTGAACGCCGCCGCCACCAGCACGCCGAGCGCGGCAATCGCCGCCCACAGCGGGGAGGTTTTCCACGTACCAATGAGAATCGCGAACTCCGCGGGAAAGCCGCTGAAACCCGGCAGGCCCATCGAGGCCAGACCGGCGAGGACAAAGACCCCGGCAGCGAACGGCAGCCGGCGGTACAGCGCCATCTTCCGCAGGTCCGCCAATTTTCGCGTGTGCGTGCGGTCATAGACCATGCGCCCAACGACGGCAAAGAGGAGGCCGGCGATGATGCCGTGGGAGAACATCTGCAGCACCGCGCCGCTGACGGCCCGCCCGTTCGCCGCGGCCAGGCCCAGCAGCACGAAGCCCATGTGGCTCACGCTGGAGTAGCCGATGACAAACTTGAAATCGTCCTGCACGAGCGCGATCACGCCGGCATAGACAATCCCCACCACGGCCAGCCACCCGATGACCGGCTGCCAGTAGGCAAACCCCACCGGGAACAGCGGCAGCGCGACGCGCAGGCAACCATAGGCGCCCAGCTTCATCACGACGCCGGCCAGCAGCATCGAGGCGGCCGTCGGCGCGGCCACGTGGCCGGTCGGCGCCCAGGTGTGAAACGGAAACATGCCGGCCAGCACCGCAAATCCGAGGAAGACCAGGCCGAACATGCCGAGCTGCTGCAGCCGGGAAAAATGAACCGCCGCGACCGCCAGGTCGCTCACCGCAAAACTTTTCCCGCCACCCGCCGCATAGGCCCAGAGCAGCCCAGCCAGCACGAGCGCGCTCCCGGCGAAGGAATAAAGCACCAGCTTCATCGCCCCGTACTCGCGGTTCGTCGAACCCCATCGCGCCACGAGGAAATACTTCGGCACGATCGCAATCTCGTAGAAGACGAAGAACACAAACACGTCCGCACTGAGGAACACACCGTACACGCCGCCAATCAGCGCGAGGAACAGCGCAAAGAACTCGCCGGTCCGTTCACCGATATTCCAGGAGAAGAGTACGCCGGCCGTCGCCGCGATGCCGGTCAGGACGAGGAGCGTCAGGCTGATGCCGTCCACCGCGAGGTGGTAACGCACCCCAAGGCTGTCCACCCACGGGCGGTCAACGAGGGTCTGTAGCCCCGCCGCCGGGACGAAATGAACCGCGGCCACCAGGGTCATGACCAGCGCCGTCACTGCGGTCGCGAGTGCCACGACCCGCGCCAGGGTCGCCGAGCGCGCGCCGGCGATCAGCGCAAGCAAGGCACCGGCGAACGAAACGTAAATGGTGCAGGGCAGCGCGTTCATGAGTGGGCGAGCGCGGCGACCCAGGAGGCCACCAGCGGGTTGAAGAGTCCGGTGAGGAGCTGCGGCAGCACGCCGAGGAGGAGCATCAGCACCACCAGCGGTACCAGTGAGGCTAACTCCACGCCGCGCAGGTCCGGCCAGTTTCCGACAGCGGCCCCGGCGCGCGCGCCGTGAAACACCCGTTGCCAGAACGTGAGCAGGAAATAGGCGGTGGCGAACAGGCCGAGGCAGGCGATCGCCGCGGTCCACGGGGCCAGGCCAAAGACGCCGCGGAAGATGAAGAACTCGCCCACGAAACCATTCAGGCCGGGCAGGCCGAGCGAGGAGAACAGCGCAATCCCGCACAGCCCGGCAAAGACCGGCGCGGCGGCGCGCACGCCGCCGAAATCATCCAGCCCGCGCCGGCCGCCGGCCCGGGTCTCGAGCACGCCGACACACAAGAACAGCGCCGCCGCCGACAGGCCGTGGTTGAACATCTGCAGCAGCGCGCCACCGAGGGCGGCCGACGCCGCGCCCGACGCCGGTCCGCCGGGACCGGAGGCCGCGCTGACCGCGAACAGCGCGAGCAGGCAGTAACTCACGTGGTTCACCGACGAGTAGGCTACCATCCGCTTAAGGTCGGTCTGCCGCATCGCCGCGAACGCGCCGAACACCACGCCAGCCAGCGCCAGCACCAGCAGGCACGGCGCCGCGGCGTGCAGGGGCGCGGGAAAAATCGGCCAGAGAATCCGCAGGAAGGTGTAGACACCCATCTTCGACATCACGCCGGTCAGGAACATCGAGACCCCAGTCGGCGCCTCGGCATAGGCCGGCGGCAGCCAGGTGTGGAAGGGATACAGCGGCACCTTGACCGCGACGCCGAGCAGCACCCCGACAAAAACGACCTGCGGCCAGAAATTTCCCAGGTGCGCGAGCCGGGCGTTGAGCGTGCCGTTCGCCGCCAGCGTGGCGAGCTGACCGAAGTCCAGCGTACCCGTCGCCGCGAACACCGCGGCAAACCCGAGCAGCAGGAACGCACTGCCGCCGATCGTATAGATCACGAACTGGTACGCGGCCCGGCCCGCGTTTTCCCCGCCCCAGAGTTTGATCAGGAAAAAGACCGGCACCAGGCTCAGCTCCCAGAACAGGAACCAGTGAAAGAAATCGAGCGCGAGAAACACCCCCAGCGCGCTACCCTGCAGCACCAGGAAGAGCGCCCCAAACATCCGCGGCGAGCGGGCCTCGCGCCACGAGGCAAGCAGACCCGCCGGCGCAATCAGCCCGGTCAGCAGCACCAGCAGCAGGCTCAGACCGTCGAGCCCGAGAAAATAATGAATGTTGAGCGCCTCAATCCACGGCCGCCGCTCCACGAGCTGGAAGCCGGACGCCGCCGGGTCGAAGCGCCGCAGCACCGCCCAGCCGACCGCGAGGGTCGAAAGGCTGAACCCGAGGGTCACTCCGCGCGCCACCGCCGGCCGCGCGCCACGCAGCAATGCGAGCAGGACCGCGCCGGCCCAGGGCGTGAACACGAGCAGGGAGAGGAGTGGAAGGTTCATCGGACACCTCCCAGCAGCAGCACCAGCGCAAAGACCACAAACGCGAGGGCCACCGTGCGCAGGTAGCCGTGCGCCTCACCCGCCTGGGCCCGCGAGTAGGTCTGACCCGCGCCGCGCACCGCCGCGCTTGCGCGATCAAAGCCGCGGTTGAGAATATCCTCGTCCGCCTCGCGATTCAACAGGCCGGAAAATTCACCGAACCGCGCCAGCAGACTGACCAGGCCGCCCCAGACGTGGCGGTCGAAACCGTCCGCGAGCGCCGCCACCCACGTATTCGCGCGCCCGAAGGTCGCCACGTAGAATTCATCGAAGCCCAGCCGCGCCGCGAGCACCGCGAACAGCCCGGGAGCCGCCTGCGCCAGCGGATCCACGGAACTCGCATTGACGTTCCTTCGCCGGCCATAAACCGCCCAGCCTGTGCCGAGACCAACGACCACAAGCCCGATCGAGAGCAACATCAGGCCGGGGGCCTCCCAAATTGATTCCGACGGGACCACGACCCCACCGAGATTCGACTGCAGCCACGGCCAGGCCGGGGTCCCGAGGAAGCCGAGCCCAATGGCACACGCGGCCAGGATCAGGAGCGGGCCAGTCATGACCGCGGAATTCTCGTGGGCCTCCCCCGCAGCGTCGGTGCGCGGTGCACCGAGGAAAATTCCGGTTATGAGCCGGGTCATGTAGAAAGCGGTGAGCACGACCGCCGCGAGTCCCACGAGAAGCGGAAGCGACGAGACCGGCCAGGCGTGTGCGGCGTGGAGGACGGCCTCCTTGCTCCAAAAGCCGGAGAAAAGGAACGGGACGCCGGCGAGCGCCATGGTGCCGACCGCAAACGTGGCGAAGGTCGCCTTCATCCGCCGGCCCAGCCCGCCGAGCCGGCGCACGTCCTGCTCGTGGTGCGCTGCGTGGATCACCGAGCCCGCGCCGAGGAACAGCAGGGCCTTGAAGAAGGCGTGCATCAGCAGGTGGAAAATCGCCGCCACCCATGAGCCCACGCCAAGGGCGAGCATCATGTAACCGAGCTGGGAGACGGTGGAAAACGCGAGGACGCGCTTGATGTCGTTCTGTGCCACCGCAATCGCCGCACCCAACAGCGCCGTGATCGCGCCGATGCCCGCCACAACGGTCAGGGCATGGACCGGCACGTTCGCGAGCGCTTGGTCCGCCAGCATCAGCGGATAAACGCGCGCCACGAGGAAGACACCCGCCGCGACCATCGTCGCCGCGTGGATCAGCGCGCTGACCGGGGTCGGACCCTCCATCGCGTCCGGCAGCCAGACATGCAGCGGGAACTGGCCCGACTTGCCGATCGCGCCACAGAAAATCAGGAGACCGATCGCCGTGGAAAGGGCGAATCCGCCCGCCACCGTCGTGCCGGCGAGCGCCGTAAGTGAACCCTGTTCCAACACGCCAGCGCCGCCGTCGTAACACAGCAGCGTGCCGCGAACGTGGTACAGCCAGAGCAGGCCGAGCAACAGGCCGAGGTCGCCGATCCGCGTCGTCAGAAACGCCTTCTTCGCCGCCGCCGCCGCCGCGGGCTTGTGAAACCAGAAGCCAATCAGCAGGTACGAGGCGAGGCCGACGAGTTCCCAGCACACGAACAGGAGCAGGAGGCTGTTGGCGACGAGCAGGCCGAGCATCGCGGCGGCAAACAGGCTGAGGAAGCAGAAGAAGCGCGTGAAATTCCGGTCCTCCTTCATGTACCCGAGGCTGAAGATGAAAATCAGTGCACCGACAAACGTCACCATCACCGCCATGAACGCCGTCAGCGGATCCAGCAGCCAGCCCACCCGTACGACTTCGTTTCCAAGCGTGAACCAGGCGAAGTTGGCGTAGCCGTGCACCGCCGGATGCGCGAGCGCGGTGACCAGCGCCCCGCACGACAGGACAAAGGCCCCGATCATCGCGGCGATGGCGGCGCCCGCGGCGAGCTTGCGGCCCCCGCGCGGCGTGAGCGACCCGATCGCAGCGGCCAGCAGCGGCAGCGCGGGGATCATCCAGAGGTGGGTGGCGGAGAAGATCATCGTCAGCGGTAACTCAGCCCCGGAGCCGGGTGGCCTCCTGGAGCCGGAGATTTTTCTGGTGCCGGTAAAGTGCGATCACCAGGGCGAGTCCGACGGCGGCTTCGGCGGCGGCGACCGCGATGGCGAAAAGCACGAAGATCACGCCCGTGGCCGGTGCCGTGCCACCATGGAAGCGCCAGAAGGCGATGAAATTGAGGTTCGCCGCGTTCAGCATCAGCTCAATGCCCAGCAGCACGAGGATGGCGTTGCTGCGCGCGAGCGCGATGACGAGTCCGACGCTGAAGAGCGCAGCTGACAGCAGCAGGCAGCCTTGGAGCGGGCTCATGACTTTTCCTCCTTTTCCGGCCGGTCGGGAGCCGCGAGCACCACCGCCCCGAGCAGCGCCGCGGTGAGCAGCACGCCCAGTAGCAGCAGGGCGGCCGCGTGCGCGCCCATCAGTTCCAGACCGATGCCGCGCACGGTGATCTCCGGCGCCGTCACCGGGGCCGAATCCCACTTTGTGGCAAAAACCGCGGTTCCAATCACGCCACTCACGGCGACGCCGGCGATGACCGCCCAGACTGCACGCCGGGTTTCCGGCGCATCCACCCGGAGCTCGGCGCGCGACTGCCGCGTCAGCAGCACGGCAAAGAGCACCACCATGGACAGCGCACCAACGTAGACGAGTACCTGCGCGAAGGCGACAAACTCGGCTCCCGCCCACAGGTAAAATCCCGCCACGCCCAGCCAGCTCACAACCAGCAGGAGTGCGCAGTGGATCAGGTTTGGCCGCAGCGCGGCGGCGAGGGCGCTGCCGAGGATGATTACCGCAAGGATCAGGAAGGTGAAGGTCATGGCGTGTGACGGGGCGGGTTCACGCGAAGCGGTAGGTCCGCGGGGCTGAGCCGGCACTGAGCGTGCGGCCGAGGACGACAAAGGGAACGGCCACCAGGCTGAGGGCAACTGCCCAGCGGACGAGTTGGAGCGGGCCGGTCCAGCCGGCAGTGAGCGACCAGCCGGCGGCGTTGGCCAGGTTAAGCAGCGTGAGCGGCACGAGGAACTTCCACGCGAACTTCATGAGCTGGTCGAGGCGCAGGCGCGGCAGCGTCGCGCGGATCCAAATGAAACCGAGCAGCAGCACCAGCAGCTTCGCCGTGAACCAGGCATACGACGGAATCCACTCGAGCAGCGCCGAGGGCGCGCCCCAGCCGCCGAGGAAAAGCGTCACCGCCATGCCGCTGAGCGCGCACATGCCGAAGTACTCCGCCATGAAGAACAGCGCATATTTGAAACCCGAGTATTCGGTAAGATGGCCGGCGATCAGCTCGCTCTCCGCCTCGGGCAGGTCGAAGGGCGAGCGGTTCGACTCGGCGAGTGCGGCCACCATGAAGAGGACAAAGCCCGCGGCGCCCCACGGGGTGAACACGTGCCAGTGGGGAATGAACCCGAGCGACCATCCCCCCTGGGCCGCGACGATCTTCGTCGTCGATAGCGTGCCGGCGACCAGCACGACTGGGACCACCGAGAGCAGCAGTGGCAGCTCGTAGCTGATGAGCTGGGCCAGCGCGCGCATGGCGGCGAGCAGCGAGTATTTGTTGTGGCTCGCCCATCCGGCCATGAAGACCGCGAGCTCGGTCGCCGTGCCCGCCGCGAAAAAGTACAGCACCGCCGTGTCGAGCTCGACCGCGACGAGGTGCCGCCCGAACGGGAGGACGGCGAAGCCCAGCAGCGAGACCGCAACCAGCACGACCGGGGCGAGAAAATGCAGCACACGGTCGGCACCGGCGGGAACCACGTCCTCCTTGGTGAGCGCCTTGACGCCGTCGGCAAACGGCTGGAGCAGGCCGAACCAGCCCGTGCGGTTGGGGCCGGGGCGGTTCTGAATCCGCCCGAGGATCTTGCGCTCGGCGAGCGTCAGATACGCAAAGAGCAGGCCGAAGCTGGCGAGGATCGCGATGATCTCGAGCAGGCTGCCGGCCAGCCAGCGCCACGACACCGGCAGCAGGCCGGTCACGGTGTCACGCGCGAGCACCGGCAGGCGCTCGAGGAAGGAGTCGGTGGTCAAGGCCGCGGCGATCATGGGGCGGATTCCGGGGTTTGTTCCCGCTTGGCCACGGGCGCGGCCGGGGCCTTCGCCTTGGCGAGGGCCGCCGCGCGGGCTTTCTCCTCGGCGGCCTGGCGGTCGGCGGTGAGCCGGGCATCCACCTCGGCCGCCTCGGTGGGATGAATCGTGTGGAAGTAAGCGTTGGGCTTGGTGAGCTGTCCGCGATCCAGCAACAGCGCAGCGTACCGGTCGGTCGTCGCGATCTCGAACACCTGGTCCATCTTGATCGCGTCAAACGGGCAGACCTCCACGCAGATCTGGCAGCTCATGCAGACGGAGGTGTCGATGGCGAAGACCGCGGGATAGATCTGCAGCTTGCCGGTGGCGTCGGGCTTCTTGTCGCGGCTCTTCTCGATGTAGATGCACTGCGGCGGGCATTCCTTCTCGCAGATCTGGCAGGCCACGCAGCGGAGCGTGCCCATGGGATCGGTGGCGTT
>Ga0209499_1000723_pt1 | contig 24180 bp, 23 predicted proteins | sample C_130208_EF_Meta_FD_187306 | JGI IMG/M metagenome (GOLD analysis project Ga0209499, IMG submission 187306) | Freshwater microbial communities from Lake Croche, Canada to study carbon cycling - C_130208_EF_MetaG (SPAdes) (version 2) | ecosystem: Environmental > Aquatic > Freshwater > Lake... | reverse complement strand
CCCCCAAGAGACGCGGGTAGCCATTGTTGAGCAAGGGATTGTTCAAGAGCTTCACATTGAGCGCAGCTCCTCATTGGGCTTGGTGGGTAACATTTATCGAGGCTCTGTGTGCCGCGTATTGCCGGGCATGCAGTCAGCGTTTGTGGAAATTGGTTTGCAACGCGCCGCCTTTTTGCACGTGGCAGATGTGCTGGAATGTACCAGCGCCAATCAAGAAAAAACGATTCAAGAAGTATTGCACGAAGGCCAACCTTTGATGGTGCAAGTGGTCAAAGAGCCTATTGGTACCAAAGGTGCTCGGCTCACTACGCAAATTAGTATTGCAGGTCGTTTTCTTGTTTATCTTCCACAGCAAGACCATATTGGTGTTTCGCAGCGTATCGAGGATGAGGCGGAACGGGAATTGTTGCGTGACCGTTTGATCAGGCTTTTACCGGAAAAGTACGCGGGTGGTTATATCATTCGTACGATGTCTGAAGCAGCGAGCGATGAGGAGTTACTAGCCGATATCGCTTACTTAAACAAGGTTTGGGGTAACATTCAAGCCGCTAGTCATGGCGCATCTGAGCGCTCTTTGGTATTCCAAGATTTGAACTTGCCGATGCGTATATTGCGCGATGTGGTGAATGAAAAAACCGATCGTATTGTGATCGACTCTCGTGAAACTTTCCAAAAGCTATCTGAGTTTGCAGAACTTTATGCAGTAGGTGCTGTAAAAAGGCTTGAGCACTATCAAGGTGAGCGGCCTTTGTTCGACATGTATAACGTGGAAGTCGAAATTGAAAAAGCCATGTCACGCAAAGTTGAGCTTAAATCGGGTGGCTATTTGATTTTTGATCAAACCGAAGCGCTCACCACCGTAGACGTCAACACCGGAGGCTTTGTTAGCGGCAAGAGTTTGTCTGACACTATTTTCAAAACTAATTTAGAAGCATCGCAATGTATTGCTCGCCAACTAAGACTTCGTAATCTCGGCGGTATTATTATTGTCGACTTTATTGATATGGATGAAGATAGCCAGCGTGAAGATGTCATGCAAGAACTTAAGCGTGCTGTCGATAAAGATCGTGCTCGAATAAGTGTGAGTGGATTCTCTGCTTTGGGCTTGGTGGAAATGACGCGTAAACGGACACGTGAAAGCTTAGCACATATCCTTTGTGAGCCATGCCCAAGTTGCCGCGGGCGTGGTGAGCTCAAAACTGCACAAACCGTTTGCTATGAAATCTTACGTGAGCTATTGCGCCATGCAAGACAGTTTAGCGCACGGGAATTCCGTGTACTGGCCTCGCAAAAAGTCATTGGTTTGTTGATGGATGAAGAATCACAAAGCTTGGCGAATCTATCGGACTTTATCGGCAAGCCAGTGTCGTTGCAGGTGGAAAATCAATACTCACAAGAAGCATTTGATATTGTATTGATGTAAGTTGGCCTGACTGCTAAAACAGCTTTGTAATTGCCATTTCCAAAGGCGCAAACACCAACATTTGAAGCAATTGTGCCGCGAGAATGGCGACCAAAGGTGACAAATCCAGTCCATTTGGCGTTGGAATGACTTGACGAATAGGATTAAGGATTGTTCTTGTTAACGCGTCCAATGCTGGTGCAATTGGGGTATATGGATTTACCCAGCTGAGCAAGGCTTGCGCAACGATCGCATACAAAAATAAATCCACACTCAAGCTTGCCACATGCAGGGCTGACAAGCCTGCTAGGCCCAACCAAGTAGAGTTTCCTGCCAAGGCAAATGGAAAACCACCCAAGTACCTCAGTGCGAATTGCAAGATTAGTTGCGTTGCAAATGCAAGCAGTAGTGTGGAGGTATCTAGCTTGAACATGCTTGGCACGACGCGCCTCAAAGGAATTACTGCAAAGTCGGTAATAGTAACCATGGCATGTGAAAGTGGGTTGCGGAAGGGCGCATTGGTTGCCTGTAAATAAAAGCGGAGTAAAAAAGCTAGGCTCAGCAGTCCTAGGAGCGTATTCAATAAAAACACCAGTGCATTAGTCAGCATGATTAATCCCTACCCAAAATATCACCAAGCTCTTCTGAGCGTGCCGCTGCCGCTTTGACCGCTTTAATGATAGAAGATTTTACGGTTGCGCTTTCCATCGTCAAAATCGCTTGCTCAGTGGTGCCGCCTTTTGAGGTCACTTGGCTTCGTAATGTCGCTGGTGATTCGTAGCTCTGTTGGGCTAATTTGCTGGCACCAATAAAGGTTTGTAGGCTGAGTATTTTTGCTTGATCTTGATTTAGGCCCAATTCCAAACCCGCCTGTTGCATGGCTTCAATAAAATAAAATACATACGCTGGGCCACTGCCTGAAATTGCAGTCACCGCATCCATTTTAGCTTCTTCGTCTAGCCACAAAATCTCGCCGACGGCTTTTAAGATTGTTTCCGCTTGCACATGCTGGGCTTGTGTCACTTCAGGCATGGCATAAAGTGCTGACACGCCTAATTGAATTTGCGCTGGTGTGTTCGGCATGACGCGAATAATCGATTGATAGCCACCAAGCCAGCGGGCAATATCTTTCGCGCGAATGCCAGCCGCGATAGAAATCAACAATTGTTTTTGCAATAGGCTGCCCAAGAAAATGGATAGATCGCGAAGTTGCTGAGGCTTAACAGCCAACACCACAATGTCCGCCATCGCAACGCTCGGCAATTGCTCAGTCACCGACACGCCAAAATCCCCATGGAGCAGTGTGCGTTTTTCAGCATCAGGCTCAATTACGTTAATGTCGCTCATGAGGTAGCCATTGGTTTGCAAGCCGCCGATAAGGGCGCGTGCCATATTGCCGCCGCCAATAAAACAAATTTTCCCCAGCGTGTGTTCAGTCATTTTTGGCTTTCATTTTTTCTTTTAGTATTTTCTTGGATGGTGCGAAATTTAGTTTGAGTCTTCAAGTATCACTTTTGCGGGGCGTGCGCCAAAAATCGCCGATCCAATCCTCACGATGGTCGCACCTTCTTCAATCGCAATTTTATAGTCGCTCGACATGCCCATCGAAAGCGTATCAAGCATAAAACCTTGTTTGTTTAAATCATTGAGCAAGTCGCGCATTTGCTTAAATTGTTGGCGTTGCAAAGCCTCATCATCTGTAGGCTCTGGGATAGTCATCAAGCCACGTAATGTAAGCTTTGATAGTGCCCGGATCGCTTTAACCAAATCTAAAAGCTCCTCAGGCGCAACGCCACTCTTGGAAGCTTCACCGCTGATATTTACTTGCAAACAGATTTGCAAAGGAGACAAATCTAGCGGTCTGGCATCGCTCAGGCGCCGGGCAATTTTAAGCCTATCCACGCCATGCACCCAGCTAAAATGCTGGGCGATAGGCTGTGTCTTATTACTTTGTATTGGCCCAATAAAATGCCATTCGATCTTCAAGTCTGCCAATTCAAGTTGTTTATTTAACGCCTCTTGAAGGTAGTTTTCTCCAAAGGCGTGTTGTCCTGCTTTGTAAGCTTCACGCATTTTTTCCGACGATTGAGTTTTGCTCACCGCAACTAAGCACACCTGACCATCTTGATTCACGATGTGCCGGGTGTCACGTTTGGTAACGGCTTCTTTAATATCGGCTTGCACGGCTTGCAAGCGTTCAGGGCTTATGTCCATAATCAGTTCGTTTGTTCGCTTATTTAAACTACGACAGCTTTTCATGCGCTGCGTACATTGTTTTGATTATATTGGTTTGATTATATAGGAGCGCTGTATGGATATTTCCGATTTGTTGGCATTTTCATTGAAAAATAAAGCATCCGACTTGCATTTGTCCTCTTGATTGCCGCCGATGATTCGCGTGCATGGTGATTTGCGTATGATTAATTTGCCATCATTAAGCGACGAGCAATTGCATTCCATGGTGTATGACATCATGAATGATGGTCAGCGCAAGACGTTTGAAAAAGCGCTTGAGTGTGATTTTTCATTTGAGATTCCAAATTTAGCTCTTTTTCGTGTCAATGCGTTTAATCAACACCGTGGCGCTGGCGTGGTTTTCAGAACGATTCCTTCTGTTGTATTGACGCTTGATGCGTTAAAGGCGCCCAAGATTTTTCAGGAAATTGCCCAAACGCCTAGAGGCTTGGTCTTAGTGACAGGGCCAACAGGCTCAGGTAAGTCTACGACATTGGCGGCGATGGTGGACTATGTGAATGAAAATAACTTCGGGCATATTCTCACCGTGGAAGACCCGATTGAGTTTGTGCATATGTCCAAAAAGTGTTTGATTAACCAACGCGAGGTTGGCTCGCATACGCTATCGTTTGCTAATGCTTTAAGAGCTGACTTGCGTGAAGACCCTGATGTAATTTTAGTCGGCGAAATGCGCGATATAGAAACGATACGGTTGGCTTAGAGCGCCGCCGAAACAGGTCATTTGGTCTTTGGCACACTACATACTAGCTCCGCCGCAAAAACGATTGATCGTGTGGTAGATGTATTCCCGGCGGCAGAAAAAGAAATGGTGCGCGCTATGCTTTCTGAATCATTACGCGCGGCAATTTCACAAACGCTATGCAAAACTAAGGATGGCGAAGGCCGAATCGCTGCACATGAAATCATGATCGCTACGCCAGCCATTCGTCATCTCATTCGTGAAAACAAAGTGGCGCAAATGTATTCAGCGATACAAACAGGCCAAAACGTCGGCATGCAAACCCTAGATCAAAATTTACAAGATTTGGTCAGTCGTGGCTTGATTTCGAATGCCGAGGCACGTAAAAAAGCGGCCAATAAAGAACACTTTTTAGGCGCTTAAGTTAAGAGGGAAGGTACGATTTAACAAGGCGTTATCTGGCGATAAATATGCAAAATGACTTGCGTCAGCTTTTCCCTTTGTGGGAGTATTGTAGGCTGATGCGCTCACAAAACTGCTGAGCCAATAGCGGAGCGGGTTAGCTGGTATTTTAGATGGTAATTTTTCACAATAAAAATAAAATTTATCTTGACCTTAAGAAATTAAGTTCAAGTGCGACAGCCTCTTTAGTATTGTTGCTCGTTGCATGTGGCACAGTTCCTCATCCAGACTTAAATGTAAAAGCACCTGCTGCATGGCGTAACTCACCAATATCAACTTCGTCTACTGCTTCAAATAATGAAGCTTGGTGGACTGCTTTGAAAGACCCTATTCTCAATGACGCTGTAGATTTGGCGCTCAAAAATAATCTAAGTGTTGCACAATCATACGAACGCTTAAATGCTGAGCGCGCTTTAGAAAAAGCCACGCTGGCATCGCACAAGCCCAGAGTGGGCATGTATCTTGGGCCAAACAGCTCGGTCGCATTTTCTAATTATCGATCTTCTAGTGCTTTTTTATTCGGTTTTGATTTCAATTGGGAAGTGCCTTACACCTCCAAAAAAGAAGGTGAGCGCAACATAGCGCAAGCCAATGTTGACATTGCATCTGCGGGGATGATTTCGGCAAGAACAAGTTTAGCCTCTGAAGTGTTGCGTGTTTACGGTGAGCTTAGAGCTGCAGATCAAAAAGTGCAGTCACTCAAAAAAATAGTCGCTTACAATCAAGGCATCAATGAAATGTTTGAACGTTCTGTTGCGGTGGGTGCCGTTTCGCAGCAAGATCTCATTGAAGTGCATGCTCAATTGGTTGAGGTGCAGTCAGCCTGGTCTGACATGAATGCGATTCGTGAATCTGCTTTGCAGAGATTAGATGTGCTTTGTGGTTTAGACGCTCCTTTACCGCAATGGCTCAATTTTGGCGAATCGCAATGGCAAGTTGAGCGTGCACAAATTCCTCCTTTTGCTGTGCCTGTTGAAGTGATTATGCAACGCCCAGATGTACAAACTGCGGTGGCTAAAATCATGTATGCCGCTGGTGCGGTAGGTGTGTCGGACGCTGAGCTTTATCCAAAAATTGGGTTGGAAGGCGCGGTGTTGTATTCTGGCACCATCATCAGAAACGGCTCTAGTACGCCAGATGGCTTAATTCAATTTTTGGCACCGAGTTTGCGTTTTCCGATCTTGGATTGGGGCATGTTACGAGAGCAAAAAAATGCAAATGAAGCGGGATTGCGCCTTACGATTTTGAGCTATCGCGACACTGTATTACAGGCAATTGCTGAAACTGAAATTACAATTGCAAATTTCAATGCGATGGATGAGCGTATGTCACGAACTCTTAAAGAGGCCGTCAGCATAGAAGATGCTGCTAAGCGCAACAAAATTGGTTTAAGCACGGGTTACTTGAGTCCATTAGATGCCTTCCGTGGACAAGCGAAATTGTTAGAACGCAAATTGACGATTGCAGACGAGCAATCTGCTTGGCTTTCAGCATTTGCGGCTGCGAATAAAGCGCAAACCAATATGACTATTGAAAAAGCACGCATGGCTGAAAAGCAAGCGGGCAAATAATCAACTGTATTAGCCAAATAATATTTAAGTAAAAATTGCTTGAGGTAAAAGCGTCATGAAGAGATACACCCCACAACAATTAACCCGCGGCTGCATGGCGATTGCGTTTTTCGCATTCATATTTTTCGCGCTCATTAAAAATACCACGCAAAATGCGAATGCGGTTGATCAAAAAAATGGGCAAGCGATTGCTGTCACTGCAGTGACTGCACATCTAGGGAGCGTGCAAAGACGTATGACCTTTTCAGGTCCGGTGGTTGGACGTGATGAAGTGCCTGTTTATAGTGAGCTAGCCCAAGGTCGTATTGATAAAATTTTGGTTGAGGCTGGTCAGCATGTTAAAGCGGGTACGGTATTAGCTACAATAGATGCTTCATCTTTACGTATTCAAAAAACGCAACAGCAAGCTACTCAACAAAAAGCTAGTCTAGCCATTAAACAGCAAGAAAATGCCCTAGAAGAAGCGCAAGTGCAATATAGCCAAGCGCAAGCAGAGCGGCAGCGTGCTGAGGTTGTGGCTGAAACAGGCTTGATCTCACGCGAAGTGCGAGATCAGCGTATCACTGCTGAGCAATTGGCAAAAGCCCGACTGCAAGCCATGAAAAATAGCTTGAGCATGGCGCAAGCTGATTTCAATTTGGCGAGCGCACAGCTTGCGGAGTCGGATTTACGTCTAAATCAGGCGGAGATTCGTTCACCTGTTTCTGGCTCGGTAATAGAGCGAAAAGCGCGCACTGGCATGTCGCTTGCGCAAAATTCAGAGCCTTTGTTCAATGTGTTGCGGGATGATGATATTGAAGTTGAGTTAGAAGTCTCGGCTGATGATGCATCGCGTTTGAAGTTAGGAATGTCAGTGAGCATAGAGTTGATTGCCAATGCATCAAGCACTAAAGCATCTAATAATGATACTGCCCAATCAGCCAATATCTATAAAGGCAAAATCAGCCGTGCTGCCACACAAATTAATCGCCAAAACCAAATCGCAAAAGTGCGAGTGCGGTTTGACCAAACACCAAATTTAATTCTTGGTCAGTTTGTGCGCGTAGTTGTGAATGCTACTTCAAGGAGTGGAATTTATTTGCCAGATACCGCAGTGCGTTTCGAAGGATCATCGGCTTATGTATTTATCGCAAAAGAGAGTTTGGCAAAACGTCAGACAGTGAAAGTTGGTCAGCATCTTGGCAACAAGCTAGAAATCCTTGATGGCGTTTCAGCGGGCATGGTGGTGATTGATACCGCCGCATCATTCTTGCGTGATGGCGAGCCTGTCAAAGTGTCAACAAGGTCATCAAACTGATGACTTTGCAAATCTCATCATGGGCGATTAAACGTCCGCTAGTGCCGATAGTGATTTTTGTTGGCTTGGTGGTCACGGGTTTGATGTCCTTCTCCCGCTTGCCTGTCAATGGTATGCCAAATGTGAATATCCCTGTGGTGAATGTGTCAGTGTTTTTGCCCGGCGCATCACCTACTGAAATTGAATCCCAAATTACGCTCCGAGTTGAAACTGCATTAGCTGGTATCGGTAATATTAAGCACATTACTTCCAACGTGACTGATAGCGTTTCAAGCACCAAAATAGAGTTCCAGTTGGGCACCGATATCAATCAAGCGCTTTCAAAAGTGCGCGACCAAATGATCGGCATTAAGCCTTTATTGCCGCGTGGCTCCGAAGAGCCAATGATCCAAAGCATAGATGCCGATGTAGTACCAATTTTGACTTATGCCGTGCAGGCACCACAGCGCTCCATTGAACAATCTACTTTGCTTGTAGATACGCAAATTAGTCGCGCGTTGTTGGGCATTAAAGGGGTGGCAAAAGTTCAAAGACAAGGGGGTGTTGGGCGTGAAATCCGCATCGCCTTAGACCCTGTGAAACTTCAAAGTTACGGTGTTACCGCCGCCGCAATTAACGATCAATTGCTTGCTTCAGTCCAAAACTTGCCAGCTGGGCGTATTGATAACGCAGGGCAAGAAACGCTGATTCGTACGCTAGGTGCGCCGGCTGATGTAGTTAGTTTGCAGAATATGAATATCGCCTTGCCAGGGCAGCGTTTTGTGCGCTTGGCGGATTTGGGTGACGTGATTGATACCACCGCTACACAACGCCAAATTGCACGATTAGATGGTCAACCTGTGGTAGGTTTTGCAGTGTACCGTTCCAAAACAGCCAGTGAATTCAGCGTCGAAAAAGAAGTGCAGGCTGTGCTTAAAGACATTCAAGCCAGCCAGCCAGATGTGAGTTTTACTGAGGCACAAACCTTGGTCGAGTTTACCCAAGATACCTATCATGCTGCGCTGTGGTCGTTTATTGAAGGTGCATTGCTGGCAGCTGCCGTGGTGTTTGTGTTCTTCCGCAATTGGCGTGCCACTTGGATTACCGCGCTGGGAATTCCACTTTCTGTGATTCCAACTTTCCTCGTCATGCAATGGCTAGGCTTCTCACTCAACATGGTCAGCTTGTTAGCTTTGTCGCTTGTTTCTGGCGTGCTGGTGGACGATGCCATTGTTGAGATTGAAAATATCATGCGCCATTTACGCATGGGTAAATCAGCCTACCGAGCCGCAATGGATGCAGCTGATGAAATCGGTTTGGCGGTGGTTGCGACGACCGTGGTGATTGTGGCGGTATTCGTCCCAGTCAGCTTTATGGGCGGTGTGGTTGGGCAATATTTTATTCAGTTTGGTTTAACGGTAGCGGTCGCAACTATTTTTTCACTGTCTGTTGCCCGTTTTATTACCCCTGTGTTGGCGGCTTATTTCCTCAAGCCTTTTGATGAAATTCATGCGCCTTCATCATGGATGGCAAACTATCGCCACTGGTTAGAGCGTGCTTTGGCTAAGCCTAAAACTTCGTTACTCATTGCGATTGGCATTATGGTTGCAACGCTGTTGATCGCCTCACGCTTGCCAACCGACTTCATGCCGTTTGAAGATAAATCGCATTCTACCTTGCAAGTGGAATTGCCAGCCGGTTCGCGGATTGAAGAAACTGACCGCACATTAGGCCTGATGACATCAGTCTTACGCAAAAAATCAGAAGTGCAATCTGTTTACACCTTAGCTGGTGGCGCGGATGTCGATACCAATATTGATGGTGAAGTGCGCCGGGCTTCTATTCTTGTTCGCCTCAAGCCTAAGTCTGAGCGTAGCATGGATATTAAAACTTTTGAGCAAACCATCCTGCAAGATTTCTCGACCATTCCCAATGCCCGTATTTCAGTTTTCAATGAAAACGGAAGTAAGGCGCTGACCTTCTCGCTCGCGAGTAACAAGCCAGATGATTTAGCGCAAACAGCTAGCGCCTTAGAAACTCAAATGCGTGGATTGCCTAGCTTAAAAGAAGTTTCATCTACCATTCCATTGCCGCATTCTGAATATGTGATTACCCCAAGAACCGAAGATGCTGCGCGCTTTGGTGTGAATACCGATGTGATTGCGGAAACAGGTCGCGTAGCGACCATTGGGGATTTGAATTCTAATCTCGCCAAAATCAGCTTGGATGGTCGTCAAATTCCACTACGCGTTCAGCTAAATGCAGGCGCTAAAGAAGATGGCGCGATGATCAGCCAATTGCTAGTGCCCAATAGCGAAGGCGCGATGTTACCGATTTCTGCGGTGGCAGATGTGAGCTATAGCGCTGGCCCATCTAGCATTTTGCGCTACGACAGGCAGCGACAAATCACGCTAGAAGCTAACCTTAACCATGCAACGCTTGGTGAGGGCTTGGACGCGGTTGAAAAGTTGCCAGCCTTAAAAAATCTTCCAAAAACTGTGAAACGTTTTGATACTGGCGATGCGGAATTGCTCGGCGAGATGTTTGATTCATTCTTAATGGCCATGGCATTTGGCGCCATGGTCGTGCTGGGCGTGTTGGTGCTTTTATTCCGTACCGTGCTTCAGCCAATTACTATTATGGTTGCACTACCGCTCTCTATTTTTGGCGCATGTTTGGCGCTTTGGATATTTGGAGAGTCGCTCTCATTGCCATCAGTCATAGGCATTCTCATGCTCTCAGGTATCGTCGGTAAAAACGGTATCTTGCTGGTGGACTGCATTATCGAAACAATTGCATCCGGAAAAACTCGCCACGAGGCGATTTTAGAAGCCGCCCAACAACGTGCTAAACCTATTGTGATGACTTCTATGGCCATGATTGCAGGCATGTTGCCCTTAGTGCTTGGTTTTGGAGCGGGTAATGCCTTCCGCGAACCGATGGCGGTGGCGGTGATTGGCGGCTTGCTAGCCTCTACCGCACTAAGCTTGTTATTTGTGCCAGTGGTCTATGTGCTGATTGATGATTTTGAGCAGTCGATTACACCTAAATTAAGAGGGTTGTTAACGCTGGAGAGTTAAAGTCGTTCGTTCATTACTTGTCGAAGCATTGAGGTTCAATAAATAAGGCGCAGTGCAGGCAAATGCGCTCTAAACTCATATCAGTTACCAAGATATTTTAGGGTCAGTGCCGCTTTTTAGATTTCCAAGTACCACCATAGCGATAATCAGGCTTTCCTTCGACGTTGACTCGACATTCATTACAGATCAAGACCCATGCAGCTGTTTGATCATAAATCACACGATAAAGCGTTGCGCTAACTACTTTGCAGTGTTCGCAAGCTTTAATGCGAGTTCGGACGGGTTTAGGCACTTAGGTTCTTGTCAGGCGGGCTCGCTTGCAGTCCTCTTTATTTCCTTGGTTAACTCAATAATCTGCTCTTACTAAGTTTGCCGAAAGGTAGGCTAGGGCTTCGATAAGCTAAGCATTAGCGGGCGTGCGCTAAGCCTATAAACTATCCATGCACCACATGCCCATTCACAAGTGTGTATTTAACTTTTCCTGCAAGTTCCAGGCCTAAGAAGGGTGTATTTTTGCCTTGGCTGAGTAATGCTTTCGCTTCTATCTTCCAATATTGTTTTGGGTCAAACACGCAAATATCTGCGCTGGCATTCACGCTTAAATTGCCTGCTGCCACGCCTAAGATATTGGCTGGCGCTTGGGTGATGTGTTTTATCGCATCGCTTAACTTGAGCTTGTTATCTTCTGCCCATTTGAGGGTGAGGGGTAAAAGCAACTCCAGCCCTGTGGCGCCTGCTTCTGCTTCAGCAAAAGGATAAAGCTTTGCATCGTCATCCACTGGGGTGTGGTCAGAGCAGATTGCATCAATGGTGCCATCTGCTAGGCCGTTGGTGAGTGCTGTTTTGTCACGTTGGCTCCGCGCAGGTGGTTTGAGGTGGGTGTTGGCATCGAAATAGCCAATATCAAAATCGGTGAGGTGCAGGTGGTTTGCGCTGACATCACAGGTGACTTGCTGACCTGCTTTTTTTGCGGCGCGCACCATCTCCACACCTTCTGAAGTAGAGAGGCGGCATAGATGTACTTTTGCCCCTGTTTCTTTTGCGATGCGCAAGATGCTGGCAATTGCTAGGGTTTCAGCCGCGGCAGGGATGCCTTTTAAGCCTAATCTGGCGGCCACTTCGCCATCATGCGCTACACCATCTTTAGCAAGATAGGGCTCTTCTGGACGAAGCCATACGGTGAAGCCAAAGGTGGCTGCGTATTGCATAGCGCGCCATAATACTTGCGTGTCTTTGATGGCAACGTCAGCTTGTGAAAAGCCTACGCAGCCGGCTTCACTCAGCTCGCACATTTCTGTAATTTCTTTGCCTGCCAATTGATTGGTAAGAGCGCCCAGCGGGTAAACGTGCGCTTGGTTGAACTGTTTGGCACGATGCTTGAGCATCTCAACCAGGCCCGGCTCATCAAGGACAGGGTCTGTATCTGGCGGACAAGCTAAGCTGGTTATACCACCTGCTGCTGCCGCTAGCATTTCACTTTCCAGCGTGGCTTTGTGCTCAAAGCCGGGCTCGCGCAAACGTGCAGACAAATCCACCAAACCTGGGATGATAACTAGGTTGGTCGCATCAATCGTTTGATTCGCAACAAAGCCCTCAGGCGCTTTTCCTATACCTGCGATTTTTCCTGCAGCAATATAGATATCCTGTTTGGCATCAATGCCATTTTTAGGGTCGATTAAGTGGCCGTTTTTAATGTGTATTTTCATAATTAGTTTCCCGCCAAAATGCTCATTACGGCCATGCGCACCGCAATTCCGTAAGTGACTTGCGGCAAGATGACCGATTGAGAGCCATCTGCGACTGCGCTATCGATTTCCACACCTCGGTTCATTGGTCCAGGGTGCATCACAATGGCATCGGGTTTAGCTTGTGCAAGTTTTTCTGCGGTGAGGCCGTAAGTTTTGAAATATTCTTGTGCGCTTGGTAGCATCGCGCCTGCCATGCGTTCGTTTTGCAGGCGAAGCATCATCACCACATCTACATCTTTTAAGCCTTCATTCATATCGTGATAGACATGCACACCTAGCTTTTCAACATCTTGCGGAAGCAGAGTTTTAGGTGCAATCACGCGAACTTCTGGTACGCCTAGTGTGGTGAGCGCATGAATTTCTGAGCGCGCTACGCGAGAGTGCAAAACATCCCCTACGATGGCGACACGTAAATTATGCATCTCAGGTTTGTATTTACGGATGGTAAAGACATCTAACAAGCCTTGCGTTGGATGAGCATGACGGCCATCCCCTGCATTGATAACGCTGATGTGCGGAGCAACGTGCTTGGCAATCATGTGTGCCGCGCCAGATTGGGCGTGGCGTACCACAAACATATCAGCGTGCATCGCGGTGAGGTTATCGATAGTATCGAGTATTGTCTCGCCTTTGGCTTGTGAAGATGTGCTCACATTAAGAGTAATCACGTCAGCTGAAAGACGTTTGGCAGCAATCTCAAAAGTAGTTCGGGTACGGGTGCTGTTTTCAAAGAAAAGATTACAGACCGTTTTACCTCGTAGTAGCGGTACTTTTTTGACTTCGCGTTCAGCTACACCCACAAACGATTCTGCCGTGTCTAAAATTTGGTTCAAGATTCTTTTGGGTAGGCCCTCAATCGAAAGCAGGTGTTTAAGTTCGCTGTCTTCGGTCAGTTGTGGATTTTGCATTACGTGTTCTCTTCCAGCGTAAAGTAAAAAGTACCATTCTCATGGCGAAGTAGTTGTAAGTTTTGTGATTCGGCTAATTCAGTGTCGAAAGCACTGATTTGAGGTGCGATCGGCAATTCTCGTCCGCCCCGATTCACCAAGACTGCCAATGTAATGCTGGCAGGTCGTCCGTAATCAAACAACTCATTCATCGCAGCGCGGATGGTGCGGCCTGTGTAAAAAACGTCATCAATGAGAATGATGTTTTTATCTTGTACATCAAATGGGATTTGCGATGGTTTGGTTTCACTGTGTAAGCCACGCTCATGGAAGTCATCACGATAAAACGATACGTCTAAGATGCCTTGAGCCAGATTCTCACCCCCTTGAACTTTACATAATATAGGCAACAAACGCTCAGCCAACCAAGCGCCACCACTGTGGATGCCTACAACAGCGGTATTCGCCTTGATGAGTGGTTTGATGCGCTCAGCGAGTGTTTCAAAAAGAGTTTCTGCGTTAGGTAGATTCATGATGCTGCCGTTTGCTCATTTCATGGGTAATCATGTCAAAGTAAGATTGTAATATGACTTGCGCTGCAATCTGGTCCAACATTGGTTTTTGTTTGCGCCCTTTGATGCCACTTTCACTTAACGACTGGCTAGCTTCTGCGGAGCTAAGTCGCTCGTCTACCATCAGAATTGGTAGATTAAAGCGTCCATCCATGCGACGCACAAACTTTTTGCAAAGCAGGGTGACTTCGTGTTCTTCGCCGTCAAGGCTGAGTGGTAAACCAACCACCAAAGTGCTCGGCTTCCACTCTTTTATTAAGTCGGCAATTAAGTTAAATCGGTCGTCGTTGGATTCTGCATTCAGCGTAGTGAGCGGATGTGCAATGCCGAGCATGTGTTCACCTGAGGCAACGCCGATACGCTTGAGGCCAAAATCAAAGGCTAGCACTGTGCCTTCAAATGTGGCTTGTATGGTTTTGTCATTATTGATGGCCTGCAGGGATTTAAGCATGACCAGCCACCTCGGAAAGGTTTGCAAAATCCAAGCCTAATAAGCCCATTGCGGCATTGAGTTTGTCTGTATTAGGCATATCGAAAATTACGGAGTCCGTGGCTTCAACAGTGAGCCAAGCATTTTTGCTGATTTCATATTCTAGTTGTCCGGGCGACCAGCCTGCAAAGCCTAAAGTCACTAATATTTTCTCTGGGCCATTGCCATTAGCAACCGCCTCTAGAATGTCTTTTGAGCTGGTGAGCGCAGTGTTGCCAAGCACGGCGATGGTGCAATCCCAGTCGCCTGGCGGTTGATGCAATACAAAGCCGCGCTCGATTTGCACAGGGCCACCAAATTGCGCTGTTTGCTGTGCGATGGGAAGTTCGGAAATGTTAAGGTTAATTTGTTTGAACAGGGCATCTAATTTCATTTCGATCGGGTGGTTAATGACAACGCCCATCGCGCCTGTTTCATTGTGTTCGCAAATGTAGGTAACAGATTTTGCAAAATGTGGATCCGTCATTGCCGGCATTGCAATGAGAAAGTGTCCAGTAAGATTGACGTTTTCCACGTTGCGGATTATATCTTTTCTATTGCATTAAGTCGACTCTAAGTATCCTGTCACTTCTAGCCCGAAACCCGCCATGCTTGGCATCTTACGGGGCGTTGCAAGAAGCTTCATTTTTCTCACGCCTAAATCTAGCAAAATTTGAGAGCCGATGCCGTAATTACGTAAGTCTTGCTTGATTCGGATAGGCTCATCTGCGTTCATAATCCGATTCAGTAGTTCCTCACCGTTTTCGTTCCGATTGAGCATCACAATGACACCGCATTCTGAATTACTAATAGCTTTCATGGCTTCTAACATATTCCATGAGTGACTTCGGCTGCTGTTATCTAATAAATCAAATACAGATAATGGTTCGTGGACCCGGACAAGCACTTCTTGGTCTGGGTTTGGCATCCCCTTTACCAATGCTAAATGCGTTTCTTGCGCCATGCGGTCTGTGTAAGCCATTAAGCGCATTTTGCCGTAAGGGGTTTCAATGTGACGTTCTGCTTTACGCTCGACCAAACATTCGTTTTCACTACGATAGTGAATTAAATCTGCAATCGTACCTATTTTGAGTTCATGTGCTTGGGCGAATTCAATGAGGTCTGGCAGGCGTGCCATGCTGCCGTCATCTTTTAGAATTTCACAAATCACAGAGGCTGGTTCTAAACCAGCAAGTGAGGCTAAATCGCAACCCGCTTCAGTGTGGCCAGCACGAACTAATACGCCGCCGTTTTCTGCGGCAAGTGGGAATACATGGCCTGGACTCACGATGTCTTTTGCTGTGGCTTGTTTGCCAACTGCGGCTTGTATGGTGCGTGAACGGTCGGCGGCTGAAATGCCTGTGGTAACCCCCTCTGCAGCTTCGATCGACACCGTAAAGTTGGTGTGCATGCTTGAACCGTTTTTATCCACCATTGAGTTAAGATTAAGTTGACGACAGCGTGCTTCAGTCAGCGTTAAGCAAATCAGGCCGCGGCCGTGTTTAGCCATAAAGTTAATGTGTTCTGGTGAAGCAAATTGTGCTGCGAGTACTAAGTCACCTTCGTTTTCACGGTCTTCTTCATCGACCAAAATCACCATGCGACCATTGCGAATTTCGCTGATGATTTCCTCAGTGCTGCTAATTTTAAAATGGCTAATATTTGATGCGCTCATGCTGGTTCGCTTTCATTGCCCCATTGCGTTATGCGTTCAATATAGCGTGCGATGAGGTCGACTTCTAAATTCACACGACTGCCGACACCTAAATGTTTGAGCGAAGTTTTTTCTAGCGTGTGAGGAATAAGGTTCATGCTGAAGGTGTCTTTATCGACAGTGTTGACCGTGAGGCTCACGCCATCAATTGCGATAGAACCTTTGATGGCCACATACCGAGATAAGCTATGCGGCGCGCGTATCACTAATAGCGAGCAGTCGCCGATGGTTTCGAATTTTACCACTTGCCCGACACCATCCACGTGCCCACTGACCAAGTGCCCGCCTAATCTATCTGAAAGGCGTAGCGCTTTTTCAAGGTTCACTTCACGTGGGGAATCTAAGCCCACTGTGCAGTTAAGGGTCTCTTTTGAAACATGTGCTTCAAAGTGCTTGTCGCTAAAAGTGACTGCCGTGAGACATACGCCATTTACGGCAATGCTGTCGCCGATTTGTACATTTGACATATCGAGTGCGCCAATGTTGATATGCAGTTTGACGTCATCGCCCGCAGGGGTGATAGTTTCTATTTTGCCTGTGGCTTGGATTATTCCTGTAAACATAATGTAATTTTAACAGAATGAAGCCTTAACCCTGCTAAAATTCTTCTATTACGATTGTCTGATCAATATTAGATTAAGCAGTCTATGCCAACGTTAACGACTGAAGCTAGAAGTTGTCAATAAACAAAAAAGAGAAATAGGGCATGTCCATTTTTAGTCGTTTCCAGAATATCAAGCAATCATTGCCGTTCGAGCTTTTTGTCGGCATGCGCTACACGCGCGCCAAAAGGCGCAATCACTTTATTTCGTTTATCTCACTTACCAGCATGGTTGGTATTGGGCTTGGTGTTGCGGCACTTATCGTTGTGCTTTCTGTGATGAATGGCTTTCAAGAGGAATTGCGTTCACGTATCTTGGGCGTGGCTTCACATTTGCAAATCACCGGTGCGAATAATGTGCTTGCTGATTGGCAAGCTGTTTCTTCTAAAGTACAAACTGCTAAACACGTAACTGGCACAGCGCCTTATATTATTGCCCAAGGCATGCTCTCTAATGGGCAAGCGGTTCAAGGCGCAATTGTGCGTGGGGTTTTGCCTAGTGAGGAAGGTAAAGTTTCTGACTTGGCTGGTCATATGCGAGCTGGGCAGTTGGCTGATTTGAAAGCAGGTGGGTTTGGCATTGTGCTTGGTGCTGAACTTGCGCAATCTCTGGGGGTTATTTTAGGTGACAAAGTGGTGCTGATGGCGCCACAAGGGCAACTCACCCCGACTGGGATTGTGCCTAGGATTAAGCAATTCACGGTGGTCGGTTTGTTTCAAATTGGTATGTATGAATACGATGCGGGCTTGGCGCTGATTAATATTGACGATGCCGCTAAGCTTTACCGCATGGGCGATAACGTTTCTGGTGTGCGTTTAAAATTGGATGATTTGTTTTTAGCACCAAAAATATCGCGTGATTTGGCGGTGGTGTTGAGCGATGAAACACAGGCTTTATTTTTAACGGACTGGACGCAAGAACACGCTAATTTCTTCCATGCCATTCAAATGGAAAAACGTGTGATGTTTATTATATTGGCGCTCATTGTTGCGGTAGCGGCATTTAATATTGTTTCCACCTTGGTCATGGCAGTGACGGACAAGCGGGCTGATATTGCGATTATGCGCACCTTCGGTGCAAGCCCGCCTAGTATTATGGCAATATTCATTGTGCAAGGAGCGTTGATTGGTGTAATTGGCACGGTCGTCGGTGCATTTTTTGGGGTGTTAATTGCGCTCAATATCAGCACGATTGTGCCTTTTATTGAGCATTTATTTAATGTGCATTTTTTGGCTAAAGATATTTATTACATTAGCGAATTGCCATCCCATTTATTGTGGGGTGATGTCATGACTATCTTGATTTTGTCGTTTTTCTTAAGTTTGATTGCGACACTTTATCCTAGCTGGAAAGCGTCCAAAATGAATCCTGCTGAGGCTTTGCGCTATGACTAACCTTATTCTTCAATCAAAAGGTTTGCAAAAAACCTACGCAGGCTTAGATGTAGCCGTGCTTAATGGCATTGATTTAGATGTGCAAGCAGGTGAGCAAGTCGCGATTGTTGGTACTTCGGGTTCTGGCAAAAGTACGCTTTTGCACTTATTAGGGGGCTTGGATGCGCCAAGTGCTGGTGAGGTCAGCATTTTGGGTAAGCCGCTTGCTAATATGAATGAAACCAAGCGCGGCGAATTACGTAATCAATCTTTAGGTTTTGTGTATCAGTTTCATCATTTGTTGCCAGAATTTACCGCGTTGGAAAATGTGGCCATGCCTTTGTTAATTCGACGCACGCCACGTGAAGAGGCGATGGCAAGCGCTGCTGAAATATTGAAAAAAGTTGGCTTATCGCATCGGATGGAACATATGCCAGGTGAGCTTTCTGGTGGTGAGCGTCAACGCGCAGCTGTGGCAAGGGCTCTAGTGACAAAGCCTCAATGTGTGCTGGCGGATGAGCCGACAGGAAACTTGGATAGACACACAGCACATGGAGTATTTGATTTGTTGCTGGAGATGAACCAAGCCCAAGGCCTAGCTTTAGTGGTGGTGACCCACGATTTAGATTTATCTGCAAAATTAAAACGGCAATATAAATTGATTGATGGCAAGTTGTTGCCGATTTAATGAGAAAGATAGATTGATTGCGCAAAGTTGGCGCAAAGCACATCGCCAATATTGGGATGACAAATAGCTGTTGATTTGATTAAGTGCACTTGCTGAAAAAGCACTGAAGCGCTAAAGTAATGGCACTTTATGTGACTTAGTACCTTTTTGGTGCCAAATAAGAAAATTCAAGAACTTCTAGGAGTATTGTGTGTTAGAAATCATTATCGCTGCAGGCTGGCCAATTTATCCACTTATCCTAGCTTCAATTGTTGCGATAGCCATTATTGTTGAGCGCGCTTGGACCCTGCGCAGCGAGTTGATTGCGCCTTCTAACTTACTACCTGAGGTTAAAAAATGGTTAGCTCATGGTGGTGTGACTAAAGAGACTTGCGATAAGCTTCAAGCGCATTCACTGCTAGGTGAAATTTTTGCAAATGCTTTAAGTAATGTCACTTCATCAAGAGAAATTATTAAGGAGTCGATTGAGGAATCTGGCCGTGCTATTGCACACAAGCTAGAAAAAAACTTGTCGATGCTTGGTACCATTGCCACGGTAAGTCCATTGCTTGGTTTGTTGGGTACCGTGATTGGTATGGTGGAGTTATTTGGTGCGTTTAATGCGGCAGGCTCTGGTCATGACGTTGCACAGTTTGCTAAAGGTATTTCTGTGGCGCTTTATAATACTGCTGGCGGTATTGTTGTTGCTGTACCAGCAATGATTTCATATCGATATTTCCGTGCAAAGATTGATGGTTTGATCTTAGAGATGGAACAGCAGGCTAACAAACTAGTTGAAATCATTCACGGCGAGCGTAAGTGATTATGAATTTTCAGCGTGGAAAAAAACACGAGGATTTAGAAATGAACCTTGTGCCATTAATCGATGTGTTATTGGTCATTATTATTTTCTTGGTCGTGAGTTCAACGTTTGCCCGAATGAGCGAATTGCAAATCAACTTGCCGACTGCTCAAGCTAACTCTCCTGAGCAAAAGCCTTTAGTCATTGATGTAGGTGTAGATGCAAAAGGCCATTATGTGATTGGAAAAAGTGCTTTAGCTGATGGGTCGGTGAGCGCTATTGGCTCTGCACTTCAGCAAGCAGCTGGCAATGGAAAAGAACCCACCATTATTATTAATGCGGATGCAAACACCACGCATCAGTCAGTAATTAATGTGATGGAAGCCGCGCGTCAAGTCGGTTATACCCACATTACCTTCGCAACACAAACTGGTGGTAATCACTAAATCTTTTTATTGATGGATATTTGTCCGTTAATGTCATCTTTCAAATCCCCCAAGCCAATTAATTTTATTAATGTGCTTGGGACTAGTGAATTAAGCACTCAAATTTATGACCAAATTTAGTCGTTCAAAATCACAAGTCCACCAATACTCAGCCAAGACGCTTTATTTGCGCATGCTGAAATATGCACTCCATTACTGGCAAATGTTTGCCTTCAGTATTGTTGCACTGGTTGGTTTTGCTGCTACCAATACGGGTTTTCTTGCCACCATTAAAATGGTCACAGATGCTGGTTTTGTGAAACATGACAGGATCATGCTGCATTTACTTCCCTTTATGTTGTTTGGTTTGCTCGCTTTGCGGGCATTTGCTAGCTTTGCCTCTACCTTTGCGATGAAATGGGTTGCACGTCGCGTGGTTGAAGATTTGCGCGTTGAAGCATTCGCTAGGCTAATGACTTTGCCTGTGAGCTTCTTTGATTCTATTTCTGCTGGCGTCGTAACATCTAAGCTCACTTACGATACTGAGCAGATGTCGAGCGCCGCCACTAATGCTGCAGTTAGCTCTGTTCGTGATAGTTTGACGATCGTTGGAATGGTTGCTTACATGTTGTATTTGGATTGGCGCCTTACATTGATCTTTGTCGTCACAGCACCACTCATGGTTTTATACCTCAAAAAGATGACACCTAAGCTCAGAGAGGCAGGTAGGGTTAATCAAGGTACTATGGGCGAAATGACCCAAGTGGCTGAGGAAGCGAGTGCTGGTCAGCGCATGATTAAGATTTTTGCTGGTGCCGAATACGAGCAAAAAAGATTTGCCTCTGTTGTGGCTAAGAATCGCCATATGCAAATTCGTTTAACCCGTATTTCGGGCATCAATAGCATGGTGATTGAAATGCTTGCGGCATTTTCTTTGGGTGCGGTTGTTTATTACTCGGTCGGTAAATTTACTGCGGGTGAGTTTGCGGCTTTTATTGGCGCGCTTCTTATGTTGATCCCACCGATTAAAAGTTTGACCAAGATGAATGAGACCGTTCAAGTGGGCGTTGCTGCTGCTCAGAGTGTGTTTGGTTTGATTGATACTCAGCCTGAGTTGGATGATGGTGAGCTTGAAATTGGCCGTGCTAAAGGTGAGATTGAATTTAAGAGTGTTGGCTTGTGCTATGAAGGCGCCAAAAGCAATGCGCTTAATCAACTAAGCTTCGTTATCAAACCAGGAGAAAAGTTAGCCCTGGTAGGCCGTTCTGGCGGTGGAAAAACAACGATGGTGAATTTACTTCCTCGGTTTTATGAGCATCAAGAAGGCCTAGTCTTATTGGATGGTATGGATATCCGTGCTTTAAAGCTTAGTAATTTGCGTGAGCAATTTGCGCTAGTCAGTCAAGATGTTGTGTTGTTTAACGATACGGTTTTCAACAATATTGCCTATGGTGCATTGCGCGGCACAAATGAAGAATGCGTGATTGCGGCCGCTAAAGCTGCGCATGCATGGGAATTTATTCAGCAGCTCCCTAATGGCTTGCAAAGTGATATTGGTGATAGGGGTGTTCGCCTTTCTGGGGGGCAGCGTCAGCGTTTAGCTATTGCGCGTGCGATTCTGAAAGATGCGCCTATATTACTGTTGGATGAAGCAACCTCTGCTTTGGATACCGAATCAGAGCAACATGTTCAGGCGGCGTTAGATACATTGATGAAAAATCGCACCAGTATTGTGATTGCACACCGCTTATCAACCATTGAAAACGCTGACCGTATTTTTGTCATGGAGCGTGGTGAGATCGTCGAGAGCGGCACACATGCCGAGCTATTAAAAGCGGGCGGTCATTACGCCAAGCTTTATCAAAAGCAGTTCCACTAAAGATTGGTGCGAGTGAATGGCTGATTGGCTCCAAAAACAATGGAAAGGCTATTCAATCTGGCATCTAGTTCTTTTGCCCACGTCTCTTGTTTTCCTTTGTCTTAGTGCCGCCAGAAAATATCTATTTCGTCTTGGCATTTTAAGAAGTTATAAACTACCAGTTCCCATTATTGTGGTTGGTAATATTAGTGTCGGTGGCACTGGAAAAACCCCGCTTGTCATTTGGTTGGCGGAGCAATTAAAGCTTGCAGGGTTTAACCCGGGCATTATTAGTCGCGGCTACGGTGGGTTAGTAAATGATGTGGCCGAAGTTTCAATCAATAGCTTACCAAACAAAGTTGGTGATGAACCCTTGCTAATTGCTCAGCGTGTAGCTTGTCCAGTTTTTGTAGGTGGAAATCGTGTGGGTGCAGGGCTGGCTTTATTGCAAGCGCATCCTGATGTAAATGTAATTGTCAGTGATGACGGCCTTCAGCATTATCGATTGAAGCGTGATATTGAAATTGCCGTTGTAGATGCCGAGCGTGCTTTTGGAAATGAATTATTATTACCAGCAGGCCCTCTGCGAGAGACTAAATCTCGACTTAATGAGGTTGATGCCATTGTAATCACGCAAGCTAATCAGCAGTCTTCAATTAATACGGAATTTCTATTGCCAGTGTTTCAGTTGGGATTTTCTGGAGATGTGTTTGTTTCCTTATTTGATGGCAAAACTCAGCAAAAGTCTAATGACTTCAACAATAAACATTTGGTCGCCATTGCGGGTATTGGAAATCCTAAGCGCTTCTTTGATGGCTTAACAAAAATGGGTTTGGTTTTTGAGCAGAAAGTTTTTGCTGATCATTATGCTTTTAAGCCGCAAGATTTATTGCCGTTTGCGGCAAAGACGATTTTGATGACGGAAAAAGATGCGGTGAAGTGTGAGCAATTTGCAAAAGGTAATGCGCAGTTCGATATTTGGATGCTTCCAGTCAGTGCTAATATAGAAAATGGATTAAATGAATTGGTGTTGCAAAAACTGGCAACATTAAGCAAAGGAAAATAGTATGGATATTAAATTACTCGATATTTTGGTGTGCCCAGTTTGCAAAAGCGCTTTGCACTATCGCAAAGCTGAGCAAGAGTTAGTTTGCAAGCCTTGCCGCTTGGGTTTCCAAATTAAAGACGATATTCCAGTGATGTTAGAGGAAGAGGCAAGAAAATTGGCCGATACGGAAGAAGTCTAATTTTCGACTTTGCTCAATATTAAACAGATGAAATTTAAAGTCGTTATTCCTGCTCGTTATGCAAGTAGCCGTTTGCCAGCCAAGCCATTGTTGGATATTGGCGGTAAGCCTATGGTAGTGCGCGTTGCAGAGCAAGCAGTTGCGAGCGGTGCGGAAGATGTCATTGTTGCAACAGATCATGTCGACATCTTGGCCGCTGTGGAGCGTTATGGATTTAAAGCGGTCATGACGCGTGAAGATCATGTTTCTGGCACGGACAGGCTGGCTGAAGTGGCTGCGCATTTTGAGTGGGACGATGATGTTTTAGTGGTGAATGTTCAAGGGGATGAACCTTTGATTGATCCTAATCTTATTCAGCAAGTGGCTTATGACCTGAATTCGCATGCGCAAGCATCTATCGCTACTGTTTGTCATGCAATCCATCATAAAGACACGATGATCAATCCCAATGTGGTGAAGGTTGTGATGAACGCAGAAGGCTATGCAATGTATTTTAGTCGCGCCCCAATTCCTTATCCGCGCGATGTATTTGCGCAATCTCAAGAGTTACCTCGCGACATATCTATTTATCGCCATGTGGGCATTTATGCTTACCGTGCAAGTTTTTTACATGCGTATGCAAATTTAAGCCCTGCGCCAATTGAACAATATGAGGCGCTAGAGCAATTAAGAGCTATGTGGCACGGATATAAGATTAGTGTTTCAGTGGTTCATGAAGCGCCAGCAACGGGTGTAGATACCCATGATGATCTGGAATTAGTACGCAAGATCATTTCAAGCCAATCAAAGTAGTCGGAAATCCCACTCCTTAGATTCTTAGAGAGAATCCCGTTTTAACCTTGACAGGCGAGCTCGAAGCTTGCTATAGTCTCATCTCTCGACGGCACCAATGTCGAATCGGACGCGGGGTGGAGCAGTCTGGCAGCTCGTCGGGCTCATAACCCGAAGGTCGTAGGTTCAAATCCTGCCCCCGCAACCAAATGTAATGCAGAATTTATTAGTTGACGAGATTATTTGGCTCTGTATAATGCGCCCCTCTCGTTGCTAACGCAGAACAAGTTTCTGGGTTGGTGAACAAGTTTCTGGGTTG
>Ga0209499_1000722_pt1 | contig 24189 bp, 27 predicted proteins | sample C_130208_EF_Meta_FD_187306 | JGI IMG/M metagenome (GOLD analysis project Ga0209499, IMG submission 187306) | Freshwater microbial communities from Lake Croche, Canada to study carbon cycling - C_130208_EF_MetaG (SPAdes) (version 2) | ecosystem: Environmental > Aquatic > Freshwater > Lake... | reverse complement strand
CAAGAAATAATAACGAACGCTCTTTATTTTTTCTTGTGTAAAATTCTCAGCATAATCCTCCCATACAATCTGTACGTAAGGATTATCTAAGTTCTCAATATTAATATTTTCCATTATTGTATAATTAAATTGTGGTGGGGGATTAAATAAATCCATTTGTTTTAATTCAGTTCTTCTAATTCTTCTTGGATGACTTCACCACCGTCTCTTCTATCTTGAGCTTCCAATACAGTATCTAAATTCCAATCATCAAAAGCGGTTAGTTTCTGACAACCTCTATCCATCCAATAGAATTCTCTCATCCATTCATCCCATTTAGAATCAACCAATTTAATAAAGTTCTCATCGTTACCTCTATCTCGGTATCTTTGGATGAACTCCTCTTTTCTATCGTGTTCCGGATAAACCAAATAAAAGTATAAACAATTATCCAATAAAGCATCTCTCACCTCTTTATGAGAAGAAACAAAGATGTATTTATATTTTCCAATATTCTCTTTGATATGGTTTATGTAATTTTGGGGAAAACTTGGGTTTCTTGTTTTATTACCGTGTTCATCAATAACCCAACTAAACCCACTTGAATCGGAATCCAAAGTGGTGTCAGGGTTATTTTTATGATAAGTTGTTTTTCCTACACCGGGAAATGCTGATACTATCTTAGTTCTCATTTACTACTTCAGGTGTTACAACCTCAACATCGGTTACGTTAATTTCATTCACATCTCCAATAACCTCAGTATTTAGTTCAGTTGTTTCACCATTCTCAGCTTGATACTGAGCTTTCAAAGTTTCCATTTGTTTTTCAAACATTTCAGTATATTCCGCTTGAGCTTTTTTTCTTAATCCTTTAAGAGTATTGTTTCTTGTTGCAACTCTTGCTTTGTGTGCCTTTGCACCACCACGTAATTTTGACTTTGGCATAATTGTATTTATTTAATTGTTGTTTATTTCGTTATTAATTTGTTCGTATATCTCTTCTAATGTTACTTCAGGTGCATTATCAACTTGTTCTCTAATCTCACTAGTTAATCTATCAATAATGTCTTGACCCAAATTTCTATCTCTATCTGAAATTGATGTGGGTGTGGGTGTGTTGTCATCATCATCTCTATACTGTTCTAACCAATCCGGTCTTTCTTGAACTTTAATACTATCCACTTTTTCAATCATTTTTTGAACCTCAGTTTTACTACCTTGTAACATTTTAGATAATTTAACTTTTCTTTCAATTGATTTGAATCGTGAGTAATAATCCCCACCGGTTTCATCAAAATTTATATCTATTTCATTTTGGTCCAAATATTCAACAATATCCATAACCTCATTACTTTCATCCCTGAGACCCATATCCGTTATCAATATAAAAAAATCAACACATTTAATAATCTTTCTCGTCTCTGTTTTGTCTTTTAAAAACTTAATTACAAAATCACCTAATTTATTTTCCATACCTTAATTTTTTGGTGGTCTATTTTCTTCAAACCATTCTATAATTGCGTTTATTGCCCATACAGCTCCCGACGATAGAATCCCATCAAAAAACCAACTAATCCATAACGGTGTTCCGAATAACATAAATGTTGGTGAGAATACTAATAAGGATAAAACCCAACCTCCATGAAAAGAAAAGCACATCGGACAGGTTAATATACCTGATATGAAGTGACCTAATCCGTTAAATGGTAATTGTTTATCATTCCCCCATTTTTGAAAGAAATTTCTAACCCCTTGGAATATTGACCCAAAGACCATAATATTCATAAGTCCGTAACTTAAAATGAACCAAGTTAAAATGTTTGTCATATTGTATTGTTTTGTTTATTTATTTTTTCAAGTTCTTCAATCCTTGTGTTTTTTAAAGATAGTTCTTTTCTAAGTTTCTGTAAAGTTTCTTGGAGAAGTTTTACCTTATCATTTGGTTCAGGTTTGTCACAAATTTTAGCTATATTTGGGACGGGAACTTCCTCTGTAACTTCTCTATCAATATATTTAATTACTTCCTTCTCAATCACATTTGGTTCCCTGTCATCACCTAATAACCCATATTTGATGGTATTAAATCCATTAACAAAACATTTTGATATGAACTTATCAACATCCTCAATATTGTTTAACTTACAATACTCGTTGACATTATTTACCTGACCACTCGTTAAATTGATTTGTCTCACGTTCTTTATCTTCTTCTTCTATTTGTTTAAGTAACTCTTCCCACTCCTCATCGGAGAATTTATCTCTAAGATTTCCCACACCTATTCTTTTTTATCTGTTAATATATAACAACACCCATTTTCAGCAAAAACAAATGTATGTATTTTCATTGTTTTGTCATCAACTTCCACCATAATCACACCAACACTATCACCAACTTTTAATTCTTTTGTACCAAAGTTGTAATATATATTTTTTAATTTTGGTAATTCTTCTTCTGTTACAATTTTAATGTTTTTCATTATCTTTTAATTTTCTTTTAGGAATGTCTCGTGTTCTTAATTTAGCATCTATCCAATGGTCATCCATCATTTTTATTCCGGGAGCATAAGTATCATAATACATTTTAATTCTTTCATTTCTACTTATTTCCTCACAACAATCGTTACCCCACTTTTCATAGAACTCATCATCGGTTAATAGTTTGTTGATGAACTCTTCTTGTGTTGGACATTTTATTAATTGACCCGCTTGCGAACTCATTAAATCGGCAACACATTCCGCTTTATAATCAGGATTGATTAAAAAAAAATTATAAAGTATTTCAATATTATCTTCCACTATTAACCAATTTTTCTGTTCCATTTATAATATCATCAAATGATTTCATCTTAAATGATAAAAAAGGTTTTGGATTATCCAAATCAACAAATGAATATTCGTCTGATTCAAGATTATATATCCCAAACCCGTGTTTTCCAATACTCTCCCCATAGTTCTGTTGGATTGTTGAACCAATCATCACACCTCGTTTTCCATTTGGAATATTGAAGGTTGCTCTCTTATGAACATCCCCACACAAAACAAGGTCAAGACCATTAAATTTTTCAACATCATATGCGTGGGAACCAAAGTCAAAACCTAAATCTGTTGTCAATCCGGCAACCGGGTCGTGAAACAACCCAATCTTAAATCCAACCGCGGTATCAATCTCCGGTGGAATATTCCCTTGGAACTGTGAATAAACACACCAAGACACATTTTCATCCTCATACACACCTCTATCCTTATAATAAACAATGTTTGGGTTATTCAAGTTTGAGATGATTGGTGTTAAACTGTCTAATCTATCATTATTATTAATCAGTGCGTCATGGTTGCCCGCAATCAATACGGTCTTAGCAATCTTAGCACATTCGGTTAATACCCAAGAAGCAATTTCAATAACTTCGGGAGTTAATTGATTTTTTGAATGAAGTAGGTCACCCGTAAAAGTGATTCTATCCGGTTTAATCTCTCTAAATTTATCTAATATATCATTCAAGATTGACCTATATAAGTCGTGGTCTTTGAATAATTTCAAATGCAAATCAGAAAAATGTACTAGTTTCTTAATCATATTATTTTTATATATTTTAATTAATTAATTCTTGATAAAACTCTAAATGGGTTAAGTGTCTAATCGTAGAATCCCCCCATAGTTGATGTTGTTCAAATATAACTTCTTGTTCTGTTACAGTAATTTGTGGCATCATCCCATCTACAACAGGGTTATCCCACTTCCAAACATCGGTTATATGTGTTTTTTTATAACAAGGAACGTATTTTTGTTCCTTACTTTCCAAGAATTTAATAAGTTCTTCTTTAGTCATAACCATATTTTTTATTAGTGGGTTCCATTTGTTAATGAAATCCCGTGTTTAATTCCTGAGATGAAATCACGAGTTTCATCTTCAGTCATATTCTTATATTTCTCCCCAACTATAATCCCAATCTCATTACCACAGTCACTCAAGTCACCGGTATAGGTCATCATTATAGAATTTACTCTTAATGAATTGGCAATCCAATTTAAATCATTTGTATCAAAAGTTCTTTCAGTACTCATTACTTATCAAATAATTTAAATTCATCATTTACGTGACCACAGTCATCACATCGGTATGTTGGGAATGGCACAATCGTGTCTTCCGGGCTTCCTGTCAACAGTTTGTTAACTTTCTTAATTAACACAATCTCTTTGAAGTAGGTACTTTTACATTCTTCACACTCAATAGTTGGTTGTGTCCTTAAATCAATCTTTGGCTGTAATAAATCGTCCATATGTTTTTCTTTTAAATTTAATTAAAAATTATTTCTTTGTCAAATAAAAACCCCCAATTAGAGTGGGGGTTTTGATTACTTTTTCAAATATTTTTTCATATCCATATCTAATATGGTTTGTTGAACTTCCTTGGGAACCCGGAACTCCTCAAAGGTTCCATCGTCTTTAACCAAAACAATAATACATCCAAACACTTTAATGTTTTCATATTTAGACCCTTTCAACATCTTCAACAATAATTTACAATAAAATGGTAATTGGGTTGAGTAATGTCCGAGAGCAGTATCATCCAAATTTTCAAAAGGTGATAACATTTTTTTGGTAAAATAACCTGCCTCAAAGTTTTTTGGTTTATTTGTTTTGTAATCCGTGCAGATTAAGCCAATTTCTGACTTACCCTTATTTTCAATTAACCACATTTTATCAGGAGCTCCGGTGTAACCATATTCGTCATCACCAAGAATCAACTCTGTATCTAATAAGATGGCTCCACGTTCTTTCATAGTATTTAAAAAGTTGGTTCCGGCTGAGACCATAGAATCACTACGTAATATCTGTTCAAAATTACATTCAAATTCCGGTTGTCTAACTTCTTTATCCAACTCAAATATCTCTAAAGATTTTTTCTCCAATAAAAAGTGAGTTCTACTTCCCACATTTATTGAGTAGTCAGCGGCGGCTTTCCATTCATCTAATAGTTGTTGTTGGACTTCTGTATCCCCGTTTGCCTTTTTTAAAGATATTCCTTCTGAATCAAATTCTGTGTAAAATAACTTCATTACCTTACTTACCGATGGCCAATCACTTTTTAATTCACCTTGAGTATTTTTCATTGTGTAAGTGTGTGTGTCTTCCACAAATGTAAGTTCAAGGTCTTGTCGTCTCTTGTCTAAAATATCTAATATTTCAGTCGCAACATTTTTTAATTTATTCATTTAACGTTTGTTTGTTTTTATTGTAAAGATAGGTATGTCACAAATAGTAACATTAATAAAACCACTATTTGAAATACTAATATTAGTTTCGTGAAGAATGGTACAAATTTGTCTATAAAAAAATATGACATATTTAGTGTAAAATCCTTCATTTTATTTGTTTTTAAACATTGGTGTGAGGTATTCAATCAGGTATTTTGCGTAACTAGTTAATAGTTCATTTCCGTCAAAGATAAACACTTCTTTTGAACCCTGAACCGCGTTTTGGTATTCTTTATTTAATCTTGAAAATGTTGATTTATCAACTGAAATAGTATTTGACATAACTGTTTTGTTTAATTATGGGACAAAGATACAACTATTTTTGACACTACCAAATAAATTTTAATTTATTTTATTTCCTTTTTTTAAATTATCTTCACCCCATAATGGTTGTAGATTAGTATAATGACAAAGTTTATACATTTCTTCTTCAATATTTGCGGACGACAATGGTATTATATGGTCAATATGCCATTTACCATAATTTTCCCAAGACATACCTTCGGTAAATTTAGTTTCTAAATAATCCTTGATAAACATATAATCACATCCAAGTATTTCTTCAGTTTTTTTATTTTTTACTTTTGACTTACTTGTCAAAAATAAATAAACTCTATGTCTAAGATTATTTTTTAATTTAACTTCAAGTTTTTGTGAATGTTTTTTGAGTATTTCTTTTCTTTTTTCAATATTTTGTTTATTCCACTCAAAAGACATTTTGTTATAATGTAATTTATGTTCATTATAGTATTTTTTAGAATATTCTTGAGATTTTTCTTGATTTTCATAGTAATGTTTTTTTCTTTGAGCAGTTAATCTATCAATGTTTTCTTCTCTCCATTTTTGTTGTTTTTTTTTATAACAAATTTTACATAAATTATTTAAACAATCTTTATTCCTATTAAAAATACCAAACTCACAAACTGATTTTTCAAGGTTACATCTTTTACAAATTTTTGTTTCCATTTTCTTTATAATCTTCTAATAATTTATTAACTAGTGAAGACAAGTTAATGTGAAGACCCCTGTAATATTCCAACAATTCAGGTTTTAGAGCTATAGATATACTCTGTTTTTTTTCTTCATTATTTTTTTTGTTTCTTCCCATATTATATAAATATCATAGTTTCTAGTAAAGTTGTTATTTTTAACAATTTTATTTTATTGTGTAAAAATAATTACTAATATTTCCCCTTAAATCGGCAACATCATCATTACCTGTTAATTTTATTAGTTTAATTTTACCATATAATCTACCACCATTTAAATTATGGTATAATTTAATAGCATCTTGGAAGGCATCACTATCCAAACAAATGATTATATTACCGTTTGCCTTTTCATATAACGTGTTTAGTAATAAATCCGACATATGTTTCCCCAACATAGAAATACTATTAGGTAGGAAGATAGCGTCAAACGCCCCCTCACAAAGATGGATGTCAGCATTCCAATTGATTGTGCTTTCAAAGAAGATTATATCATCTTTTGATGACTCCGGGTTCTTGTATTTGGCTCTACTATTTGGGTCCCAACTTCGGGCAATAAAATAGTTTAATTCATCCTTACTATCATAAGAAGGTATAATTATCCTACCGGAGAATGAACCTTTATCACAAAACCCAATACCATACTTCTCAATAATCTTATCGGTAATCCCTCGTTGAGTTAAATAATTGTATGCTTGACGACGAACCGGATAAACCAAACTACTATCTTTAAATTTGGTAAATCCTTCGGGTAATTTTAATTTAGTTACTCGTTTTTCTTTTGGTTTGTGATTTTCCGGTTGAAGTAAGTTGTAAATTTTTTTCTGTTTTTTATTTCCAAAGGAATCTATAAGTTTTCCGAGAGGACCTTTGGTGTTGTTCTCATCTCCACAACTCCAGCACTTGTACACGTGTTCAAAGTAGTTTACCTCCATATTACCTTTATGTTGGTCTTCGTCACAAATAGGACAGTCAAAAGATATTTGACCCTTTGACTCATAGTGAAGTTTCTCATCCCCCAAGATGTCGTGTAGTATCTCTAATAAAATTTCCGCATCGTCTGACATAGAAGCAAAGATAATAAATAAATTATTATTATCAAAACTTTATTAGTTTTTTATTCACCCTATATTTATGATAATAACTTTTAAACAAATGCCAACGAATATTTTAATTAACGACATATCAGGAGCAACACCGTTCAATGTCTATCTATGTGACCAAACGAACGTCACTTGTGTTTATATTAACACGATTCCCGCATTGTCGTTACCATACGATTTTCAAGTTCCATCAATTATGGAAAACCAACCATCATATAATTTAAAAGTTGTTGATAATAATGGTTGTGTATCAATCTCAAATATCTTAATTTAATATGCCTTGTAATTCAACATATTGTGTTAGTAACACCGGATTAGTAGGTGCCGACGATGTCTACATAACCGGGGGAACATATAATGGACGTTCTTATTGGACAGGTCAAACCAACTCTTGGAAAATATATTATTACACTGGTACAACAAATTATTGGTGTTTATCAAACACACTAGGTGGTTCTTGTTATTTAACAGGGAAATCACCTTGTAGTAGTTCTTGTCCTGATTTATCAAGTATCTACGTTTTTAGTGGTGTTTGTCCAACACCAACACCGACACCAACAAAAAATTGTGATGTGTTAGATTTTACAGCAATTTTTAATTGTGATTTTATACCAACACCAACACCTACACCAACATCGAGTGTTACGCCAACACCTACGGTAACACCGTCATCAACCAATTTTTGTTCAATTATTGGTATTAACGCAAGTGGATATACATATACACCCACACCTACACCAACACCCACGGTAACACCAACAACGTATGATAATAATAATTTAAGAACTGCTCGGCCGTTTTATTCAAAAGAGATTACAAGAAATTATGATGCCTCCGGATTAGCTATTTACACAACTATTGATGGACAAATCATATGTTCAGGAACACATAAGTTTCAAGATTGTTTTGACAACGAACAATATTATTACACTAGTGAAATAACTGGTGTTCCAACGGGAACTCAATTTGAGTTATATTCGGTTTATTTGGCTCTTGTTTATAACAACGGTATAAGTGAGTTAAGATGTATCTCATATTATGGGTATGATTATAACCACGGAAATATTAATACAATTCAAATAACAAATCCAGTTTCGTTTGGTCTTTCAACATTAGGTGCTTGTATATACTGTCAACCATATACGGTTCCAACACCGACACCAACACGTACATTAACACCAACACCGACACCGACACCGACACCTACAAAGGCTGTGTATATCTCAACGTGTTCAGTTTTAATTAATGATTCTTCAACTGTGAAAGCGTATTTTCCATCAACAAATACTAATACAATTTTACCAGGTAGTTTCGTCTCAAATTCACCAGACATTGCACACACATTAAATAAAATGTGGTTATATGATGGTATTACCTCAATTTTTGAATATAATATAACATTATCACCTTGGTCATCAAACAGTAGTCGAACAATCACTTTATCGGGTGGTGTAAATTTGGGAGCTGGTTTAACGGCAATATCTAACACACAATTATTATCTTCGGACAGATTGGTGTCACCTCAAAAAATAATATTAGTCGACATAACAACAACAACCGCGACATCTACAGTTATTGGGACATTAAAACCTAATAGAGCTGTTATGGGCGATTTACTATTAACAACAACTAACAAAATTTTAATAACTAATTACGATACTACGGATAGTTCTGTTTATCTTAGCCAATATAGTTACCCTAGTGGATTTTTTGAGGGTGAAGTTGAAATTACTTTATATACTCCAGACGCTTACGGGTTATTCATAAATAATTCGATGATATATATTTGCAATTATAATGGTATGATGTATAATGTAGATATTAACCCACCATATACCATAACATTATTTAATAACTCAAGGTTATATATTGCAGGAGCATCTCAAGTACCTAGTTGTTGTAACGTTAATTTAATCTTTGGGGTGTTCAAAATAAGTGCCACTACTGTTTCTCAAATTACCGGAACTACCACCTCACCAGACGGATTCATTATTAAGTCATCATTAACGTATAAAATAAATTGGGGTGATGGTAATACAAGTATACATCCATCTGGAACAACGTATATTAATCACACATATTTATCACCATATACAGGCGAGATAATGATATTATCAGAAAATTTAACAACTATATCAGAATTTACATCAAATACTGTACTAAACCCATCTAATTTATTATCGGTTTCAACAAATGAGTTAAATAAGTTAGATGGTTTAACTAAATTTATTAGTACCGCAAAAGAATCTCCTTTTAGACATATGTATGTAACGGGGAACGTGTCTTATCTACCTAAAAGTTTAACAATTTTTGCGTCAAATAATAATAATTTAAGTGGTAACACATCTAATTTACCATCAGGATTAACAGAATGTACAATATTAGGTATCAACACAATTAATGGTGATACATCTAATATACCATCAGGATTAACTAAGGTATATATTGATGGTTATAACACAATTAGTGGTAACACATCTAATTTACCACGTACAACTATTCAATGTATGATTTATGGTTATAACACAATTAGTGGTAACACAATTGGTTTACCTAACGCATCTGATAATTTAGAAATTAATGGTCTCAACACAATAAGTGGGAATATCTCTAACGTATATCATTCAAAAGCGATAGTTATTGGTGGTAACAATACTATAAGTGGTGACACATCCGGATTCACATCACCAACATCTGTTGTAAATATAGGTGGTAGTAACACAATTAGTGGTGATGTAGTTAGACTACCGTCATCATTAAGAGAATTTACAGTTCTTGGGAATAGTACGATAAGTGGGAATACTTTGGACATTCCAAGTGGTATAACTTTTATGAGTTTAACTGGTTCTTCAATATCCGGTAATGTATCAGGTTTTCCAACTAATTTAAGTTCGTTATATTTGGGGTCTAGTGGAACATTAACGGGTAATTTATACCAGTTACCATTACCAATTAAAATATTTGATTTAAATTGTAATATGAATCTTACATATACTTCAGGTAGGACTTGGTACACTCCTTTTTATAGATTATCATTGACACCAAGAAACCCAACATCAAGTTGGTCAGGTTTTAGTAAGTCAGAAACTGATGGATTGTTAATTGATACTAAACCACCAATATACCAATCTAACCCTGTTAACGTATTCGCGATAAGGTGTCTTATTCCTTCTGACCCACGAACATCAACAAGTGATGACGCGTATAATGCGTTAGTATCCCTTATTGGTTCACCTAATATAAAATTTAATAGATAATATGTACTACGAAACTTTATACAAATATTAATTTATGACAACAATAACCTTAAATAGTATCACAGGTTTAACTTACCCATACGATGTTTACGTATGTGATGTCTATGGAAATAATTGTGGATACCTCGTTCAAATTAACACTTCTGTTCCATCATCCGTTGAAGTGGGATTACCACTCCCCTTTATTACGGCACCCGCTGTCGGTATTAAAATAATAACCTCGGATGGGTGTGAAAGGTTTAACATCATTAATTGTAATGGGTTATAAAGTTTCTTCCTTTGGTTTCTTACCCAAGTTTTGATATATCCTCAGAAGTTTTAAGGATTCGTAGTAATTTTTTTCTAATCTATCAAGTTCCTTTTCCGGAACACCTTTGTCACAAGCCGTTTCGTAGACATTTTTAGCTTCAGTAACAACATTTGATATTGTGTCTATAAGTTTCATATCTATAAATATCAACCATAATACCATTTATTAACAACAAATGTCAATTATATTTTGATAAAATCAAACTTTAGATTATTTATAGTAAAATAAAACTTGTATAATGATATATTACTTTACTTCTTGCTGTGATAGAACAAAGGTTTTTGGTGTTCCAAATAACTCTGAACCATTTGTTCCTTGGAATGGTTTTACAGATACTGTTGGAACCGTATATGGACTAATTATTATTGGTTCTTACTCAGGATGTGTTACATACACTAATAGTTCAGAAACTGTCATTACTAACCCACCAATACCGTTGAAAAACGTATCGTCAACCCCACCAATATTTTATTCATACACCACTTGTGATGATTGCATTAATTACTCCATCCCTTGTTATACACCACCCGTTGTTACACCACCGACAATCGTAGGATATCAAAACGAATGTGGTATTGTAACAATTCTACCAATGGTTGTTGAATGTAAAATTTCTAACCCAACAGTTTTTGGTCTTAAAGATGGTGAAGTTTCAGTTTCAATATCGGGAGGAACCTCTCCATACACAACAACTTGGTTAAACAATGGTAATGTTTCACCAGCTCTTGAAATGGTTGGGAATGGTTCATACACCGCAACAACAGTTGATTTTTACGGTGATTATACCGCAACAACGGTTTGTATATTAGAGACACAAAAAATTTGCACATTTGGTGCCAGTATAGAAGAAACGTTTGTGAACGAATGTCTTCCTACCGTAATGTCCGGATACACATATGAAATAACTTAAAATATATATGCCAACAACATTTTCAGCAGCAACCTGTATAACATCAACTTTCGTCTCAGGTGGCGATTTTGACATCTATTTAGATAGCGATTACAATTCAACACCATTTAGTTCTGTTACAAAAACTCAACTTACAACTAATTGCCCCTTTATTTTTAGTAATATTCCAACAGGAACAAATAGTTTAGGTATAAAAGACATTAACTTAAATTATTGTTTTACAATAGATATTAATGATAACAACATATGTTTAAATTGTAATATAGGATTATCATTATATTCGGCAACCACAGTATCAAGATTATATGGTGGTATTTTAACAGGGACTTGTGAACCAATCACCAGTTATTTTATCAATTGGTATGGACCTGATGATTTAACATCAATAGCTCTTACCACAGGTTTTGGACCCGATTTTACCAATGAATGGAACGTTCCACATCCTTTTACAGGTCTTGGAGCAATACCTTTACCTGAAGGTGTTTATAAACCTATTATTCAAAAAATAGTTATAGGGGGTATAACTTATTCAAATACCGGAGGTGACGGAACAATTCTCACAAATCTAAATAATTGTTTACCAACAACTACGATAGAACCATTAACGTGTAGTAATAGAACAAATACCACAAATAAACCATATTCCCATTTTGTACAATTTGTAAGTGAATCTGGTATTACACCACAACCTGTAAAGTTAACATATGTTATTTCCTCAACAACTAAATATATGGCAATCGCTTTTAAAGGATATGCAAATCACGATAGATTAACAATAAAGTTTAGTGGTAGTAGTTATGGAACAACAAAAATTGGTTTGGAAGATGTTTTAGTTGGTACCGATATATCAAGTAATTTTAATCCAATTCTTTTTCCAAAATCAGCAAACACTGGTGAGTTTTACTCTAAAGTAATTTGTTTAACGGGATTAACCGTGAATAATAACGATAAAATATTGATAACGGTAACACCATATAATAATATAACTAGTTGGGACTTATATATGACTTGTTTAAATAATTATACTTGTGATGACTGTATAAGAACACAACCATATAAAATTATTGGGTCAAGTATAACAGGAAAAACCCTTACTTGTAACCAAATAAATATTAAATATAGTGTTAGTGCGTGTACATCGAACTCTTTCCTTAATAGTGATTATAACAAATATTATTTATTTGAATCACAATATCAATATAATGATTATACATATCAAAATGTCTACAATTTAACAAATGTTGGTCCCGGAGATATGTACTTTAACAATATTAGGTGTTATCAAAACGGTACACCATTATCATCATCAGAATGTAAAACAGATATAAACACACCCCAAGGAAAACCTACGATTTTTAGTAAAACATTTTTAACTGATGGGAGAGGGGTTTTCAATATTACAGGGTCATCAACAGTTATTTCATCATTTTACAATTCTTGGATATCAGCAATTAATAGTATTTATTCAGGTAGTACGAATCCATTAACTTTGGAATATTATCGATTATTTAGATTAAGTATACCTAACAGCGCATTAGGTAGTAATTGTGAGGACCAAGAAACATCTCTTAGTATTAGTATACACCCAACTTCGACAGTTATTACGGGCATTACAGAATCGACCGATTATTATTATTTTAAATTAACCGCTAATACAATTACAAACGTGTTATCATTAACCGATTGTGAATTATACTGTAAAAGTAATGTAAATACTATAGTAACCGACGTAAACAATTATTCTACGGGAACAACATCTAATTTTGGGTCTTACACATTAACATTTACAACAGGTAAATATTTTTCAAATCCAATTTCATATGTAAATTGGATTGTTTCACAATCAACACCGTTAAATAATATAGAATATCCGTCTTATTTTAACACTGACGATTGGTTATCGAACACTTTAACCTTTTCGGGTGACTCAACATTACTACCATCATTTTCAGGAACTGTTTGCAATTATAATAATCAAGGAGCTAAATATTCTAATTTTAATTCATATGTTAACAAAATTTATAAATTTTATTATAAAACTGTTTTAACAAACCCATTAAACATTAATGATTTTGACATATTAGCATCCCCCATTACTAATTTTGTTTATTCAGGATTTCCAGGTTCCCGTAATTATGAATTAGCATACAGATATTCGGGTGGAAATGTCACATATTCATCATCAACATACATTATTTAATTATGAGCAACAAATATTACACAATAAGAATAACAGGAGGAACTTCACCAGGTCCGTATACAATCTTTCTTAATAGTACCGGTGGAACCATCGCAACACTTTATCCTGTTGCCGCACCCGCAACAAATTTAGATTTATCTTTATTACAAGCAGGTGTAACAATTAAAACTAATACCACACCAAACTCAATCTTCCTTTATAATACGTATTGCGAAAACAATTTATCATTATTACCACCGGTAACTATTACATATAACTCATTTTGTTTATCATTTGAATCTCGTATTTTAGGTTCAGTTGTGTATAAACATTTTATACCAAATGGTTTAATTGGTGGATACCCGTCTTGGGTTGATGAATCGGATTCATCAATTACAATTACTGCAGACACTACCTCAACACCCTATAAATGGATAATAAATAATTACCAACCAGGTGGTGGAACAAATAATGTTATATCATCAACACCACCATCCGACTTAAATTCAAACCCACCAAGTAATTGGGTAAGTAATGGAGGTGATGTTCCGGTATATTTCACACAAACTTTAGGTAGTTGCCCCTCTAAACAACCAAATAATTTTGCAAGAAGTGTAAACCAACCTACGTGTAAATGCGACGGTAGTATTATCTTCAATGTTAATTTAGATAACCCCCCATTTTCATATTCTATCGATAATGGTGTTACATATTCATCGTCTCCAATATTTACAAATCTTTGTAGTGGAACATATATTTTGTCTGTACTCAACTCGGTTGGGGATGTTTTTTCAAGTTCCGAAATAGTACAAACTCAACAACCATCAACAACATATTCAATATCTCTTAAGACAACTAACACAAAACCGGTTAACAATAACATATCGTTAGCAAATTTATATGAAACATCGGTAGTTGTTAACCCACCATTACCTAACGGAACCACAATAACTTTTGATATTATACATAACAATAATTTTTATTCATCACCTAATAGTGGAACATCAATATTAACTACCTCAACATTATTATATAAAAATAGTGAAGAAGTGTCATTAACTAACACTTCAAATAGTGTTAATCAATCTGTTAATACTGCCGCAGGATGTCAAATGGAATATGTTTACCAATCTAATATTAGTGATGTTTGGAGTTCATTAACAATAACTAATAGTGACACAATAACAATTTCTACATCATCAAGAGTTGATAAAACAACAACAGGAAAATGTGTTGTTGGGTATAGCAACGATAGTTACTCAATTAGTAATCCGGTTATTAGTGGATGCGATTGTTGTTCAATAATTATTAACTAATAATAAAACACAGAATATTTATACAGTATGGCATATATAATTAAAAACACATCAGCATTAATTAGTACAAGATTAACTGACACAGCTAGACAAAAACTATCTGAAGGTAATTTTAACATTTCATATTTCCAAGTCGGAGATAGTGAAGTGTCTTATAATACACTAACCGGGACATCTTATAATCAGGTAAGTAATAATATATTGGAACCTAATTTTAATTCACAAAATTCAGCTCCGGGACAACGTAATAAACAAAATGTAAAATACCCAATTTACGTTGACCAAAATGATAAAAGTACATTTGGTATTCCATTTTCAGACCCTAATGTTTCTCCAATATACAATAGAGCAACAATGAGAGGATTTTTTAGTGGTAATTCATCATTAACAACATCTAATTGGAGTGCGTTAACCGATACTGATTATGTGATTGATTCTAACTACGTTGTTGATATTTCAACATTTACCGGAGGAACAAAAATTAAAATAATATATTCAGCATGTGGTAGTTCAACTATTGTTAGATTACCCGCTAAAGGTGATTTGATAACAATTTATTTTGACGGTAATACAAGTCGTTGTGGGATAGAATCAACACCTACAACCCCAACTCCAACCCCAACTCCAACACAAACCCCGTCATATGATGCTTGTAAATTACCCCCACCTTCACCAACCCCATCTGCATCGTGTTGTGTTACAACACCAATTATTATTACACCAACACCAGTTATTAATAGTTTTATAAATGTTAACAGTTGTTATAATATCTTAACCTACAGAATTGTCGATATTTGTTTAAATGTTGTAACATTAGATAGAGTAACCCCAAACTATTCATATATCGCATCCGGATGTTCTTATGTTAGAACTTTAGTATATCCTCCAAATATGACCGATTTATATGATAGCGTTACACCGTCACCTCATTGGAACACTGATGTGATTAATTTTGAATCTGTTTGTAATACAGACGAATCTGACGTTAAAGTTTGGAATATGAATATTCCTTGGTCGGAGAATCCTGCGGGATTAATCGACACTATTTCTCAAGATTACAAAACTTTCACATCTAAATCCTATATTGGGACCAAAGAATATTTAGGGTATATGTCAGATAGTGGACAAACCTTTGTTAATATGGCGGGAAATGTTGAGGATTCTGTTTATTATTACGATTCATTTTCTAATAAAATTATTGTTAAACCTAAAGAACAAAAGGCAATTGCAATTATTCACTATACAAATCAGTCAATTGATTTTGTTTATGGTGAAAAATTTGCGTTAAACCACCTTATTACCGGAACAATACCTGAAGATATTACAGGAGATGCCAGAAACTTTAAACTACACTTACCTTGGTTAATGTGGCATAAAAACCCTGAATGTTGTTTTGGTGAAACATTTTATGTTAGTCCCCCTGAAGACAAAATATTAATCGACGTTTTTGAACCTCACTATATTAAATCAACAAAAAATAGTGAAATGAATAATCCGGGTATTCGATATTATTTTTTATGGGACACACACAATAGTAGTGGATTACCAAATAGAGTTGGTAAAGTATTCCCTGACCAAAAAATAATAATTATTGATGACGAAGAATTAATCGCCGCATTATCATATAAATCAAATCGTAATTGGACTTTACCAGCAGCAACAACCTCTTTAATTGTCCCAAATAGTTGTAGTTCAGAACAATCATCATTTAATGGTGTATTGACAGGAGCGAATGAAACTATGTATGTTAGTTATTTATTAACTAATACATCTTCAGGAGCAACTAATTCATTACATTGTAATTACTATTCAAAAATATCCGGTCCAAATGTTGATTGTGGAACTCCGGGAAGTCAAAACGTTGCGGTTAGATTTGGTGGAGAATTTAACTGTTTAAATCAAATAACAAATAACAGCCTTTTTGCTGGTTATGTTGCAAATAAATTTAAAATTATTTGTCAAATAGTCGAGGATGGTAGTAGACCTCTATCAAACTCTTGGAAGATAATTGACTTTACAGACCAATTAAGCGCATCAACCGTAAATGGATTTATAACTCAAAGTGGTTTAACAGGAAACACATTTGTTATAACAAGTGATATGTATAACAATATTCTTACACCTACGTATAACTTAAACGATTATATTTCATTACCACCTAAAACACCAATAAATCTTACAACACCTACTCTTAATTTTGGTGACGAGTATTATTTCTACGGTTCGTTAGAAACTGATATCCAAGCAACTATCTATGAAATGAGATATAAAATAAATCTTGGTCAAGCAGAATTTCAACATTCATCAAACCCGAGTTGGTCACAAGGTCTTCCCCCATATATTTCAGAAATTGGTCTTTACGATGATAAATTCAATCTTATGATTGTATCAAAACTACAATCTCCTATACAAAGACAAGGGATTCAACAGTTTTTAGTAAAATTTGATTTTTAATATATGAAAAAAACATTAAAAGAAAGTCCTAAAGTTTTGGGTCTTGATGTCTCAACCAAAACTATTGGTTGGGCATTATTTGATATACAAAGTAGAGAATTATTAGAATTAACTCACGTATCCCCAACACCAAAACCAAAGGAAGAAAACAAAATTAAAGAGTTACTTCTTAAAGGTGAAATCTTTAGAACCAAACTTTTAGATTATAAAGATATGGGTATCACTAAGGTTATCATTGAGGAACCTCTATTAAACTCAAATAACGTCTATACAGTCCAAACTTTATTAAGGTTTAACACATTAGTCACAAAAGAAATTTACGATGTTTTAGGGGTGGTTCCTGACTTCATATCGACATATAACTCTCGTAAGTTCGCCTTCCCTGAGTTAGTTAAAGAAAATGATAAAGGTAAATTTGTTTTATTTGGTGGACTCCCAAAAGATATTGATAAAAAACAAATCATATGGGAATTAATTGCTAAGAAGGAACCTCAAATTACTTGGCAGTATACAAGAAACAACACTCTTAAAAAAGAAAACTTTGACCAAACAGACGCTTATTGTTGTGTCTTAGGTCATATGAATCAAGAAAACTTATGGTAAACAAAAACCCCCAATTAAGGGGGTTTTTTTATTTACAGGTTGAGAAAATCTCAATATTATACGAAGGATTATCTCCAACACAATTAATTGTAAAGACAAACTCAATTGGTGTATTATCACTTGTTTGAGAAAATAAAGATGTTCCATTATTTGTAACATTTAAGGTAACAACACTATTAATCACATTTGGTGTTAAAGATATTTTTACAACATCACCATTGTTAGTATCTAACGTATTAGTAAACACATTAGCGTCAAATGTTGAATTAAATGAATAAACTAATTTATCTCCAACGTATATATTACCACTTGAATCAGATATTACACAATTACTCCAATTTCTTAACTTAACCGGACATTTTGAATTAACAGGGGTGACCACCGATTTAATACTTTCAATACATTTATTACAACTAAATTCACCACTAAATATTGTTCCCGATACTTCAGCGAAATAGTTATAATCATACGTAACACCATCCCAATCGTTTTGTAATTGAGATAAATTAATTGATATCTCAACTAATTCCCAACAAAGGTTATTAGTTAAATCTACAATTACATCCCCAACTATTGTTCCCGGAACAGCTGTAACCGGTTGAATAATCACAGTAGTTTTACTTGGTTTTTGTCCACATATTAAGTAGGTATAATACATTTGTTCAGATAATGTTCTTGAAGTCTCACCCATTGTTATTGGTTGAGTTAATGGTGTTCCTGGAGGACAATAAACACACTCAATACTATAATCAATTCTCATTTTAATTGAAACATTAGTATTACGTAGTGATTCCGGGTCACAATTTGTGGAAATTGTTATTTCATTTGTTAATGGGTTAATATCAACATTTCCAACACCAATTTGAGGACACGATTCAATTAACGATGTAATTGTTGAGAACCATAAACTGTCCGAAGGATAATCTTGTAATGTTGACCCTGTATAAAATGTTGTAGAACGAACACAATCACCAATAATTGTTGATGCTGAAAATACCGATTCTGTTAAAATACAATTATCACAATCTTTAATTAATTCGGTATAACCTTCATTTAAATATTGTCTAGGTCCTGAGTAAATTTTCATAGGTGAGTTTAAAGTCCCTGAACAAACATTAGAATAACCCACTTGGTTTGTATAGATTGTATCACCTATAATCTTCATGCTTTTCGCCTTTGAACACCCTGAACTATCCGCAATCCTAACCTCATAATCACCAGCGGGTAAATCAATTATTTCCATAACAGTGGTTCCAATCGTATCACCATTAAAATATAATGTAAACGGTGGTGTCCCATTTGTTATATAAGATGTTAGCGTACCATTACTATTTATAGAATTAGTCCCCAATAAATGAAAATCAATAGTGTTTGACCCATCAATAGTAAAAGGGGTTGATTGTTTACACAATAATGCGTCTGTTACATTTGCAATATAATTACCTGAGAATAAATTAGTAAACGTATATGATGTAAATGAAGTCGATATAGATTTTCCATTAATCGTATATAAATAAGGTGGTGTCCCACCTGATGAAATTTCCAATTTAACTGACCCATCATTACCATTACAAGTTGTTCCGGTAGTAATAACCGTTAAGTCATACACAACATCATTTGTAATAACGTAAGTTCCCATAAACACACACGACTCCGAACCTGAATCTGATATTGTTAACGAGTATGTTCCTGATGATAAATTATTAAAAGCCCAAGTAGAACTATCTGATGGTGTTTGACTTTTTGAATCACCATTAGAATTTATCAAAGTATATGTATATGGAGGAACACCACCAAAAACGTGAATAGGACCAATAGCACCTGTTGTATCACCACATTTTGAATTTCTTGTATCAACAGATACTGTTGAAATTCCCATAGGAACTTGTAAAGTAACTGTTTTTGTAAATGTGCATAGACCAGCATCTGTTACTTGAATTGAAAATCCTCCGGAGCTTAAACCACTAAAAACAACTGTTCTATCAAAAGTAATGTTTGTCACACCATTCGAACCTAAGTAATAAAATGGTGGTGTTCCACCGGTTATAGTTAAAGTAACTTCTCCATTACCACTAAAACAAGTCGGTTGTGTTAAATAAGCCGCTCCAAAACCAACACTATCAATTTTACCAACAACACCACTTTTACTTATACCACACCCTGTGTTATCTGTTACCGTAACCGAATATGTTCCCGGAGATAAATTAGATATGGAACTATCAGTACTACCATTAGACCATAAATATGTATATGGAGGATTACCCGTCAATCCTGAAATAAACATTTTTCCGGAGTTAACCGCACAACCCGCGTCGTTTACAATATAGAAACCATAATCTATTGTTGTTGAGTTTTTAATAATACAAGTTTCGGATTTTCCTGTACATCCACCACCATCATTAGCAATCACATAATAAGTTCCATAAGGTATCGTTGTGAATTCAAATGTGTTTGAAAATGATTCCCCTGAAGAGACAAATCCTGTTGAATTATTATATAAACTAAAAGTTGGTGTCCCATATACTTTAGTTGTTGAAGCAATTAACGAACCATTGCTACCACCACATAGTGTGTTTGTTGCTGATGTTATTGTTACGCACGTTCCACTAGATATACTAATGTTTACCGGAAGTATTGTATTTATTGGGGAACAACTATCAATAATATTGAACGAGTATGTCCCTGCGGATAAGTTTGTCACCGTATATGCCGTAACCCCCACCCCTAATGAGATGGTTGTTGCTGACGGTGATAACCATTGGATGGTGTAATCCGGGGAATCACCAAATATATTAATGGCAAATGAACCCGAATTAATATTAGCACAATCTCCCGTTATACTAGCGTTATATGTTAAATTACAAGACATTTTTTTATTGTGGACAAGTTATATTAAAGTTTATTCCTACATTTATACTTATAGTTGTATTTTTTGGTGAAGTAGAACAATTTGCATCCCATACCCTAACCTTTGTTGGTGGTGAACCTATATCATCATTAATTGCGTGTTCATAACGATAATCATAACCTTTTAATATTAAGTTAGATAAACTATTATTTAAAGCCGTCTCCCAAGCAGACACACAAGGCATTGCCGCACTACAAAGGTAACCCGCCGGGTTTGAATACCCAACACCGTCAAAGAACACATCTTGAATAATATTAGTTCCGTCTATACTTATGTCAACAAACCATTGACTTATAATTGTACCATTTCGATAACATGACCCCACAGTTATCCCATTATCAGATTCCCATTGATTAATAACATCACTAAAAACCCCACTAAAACTATCAAATTCTATCACACTTTCCGGGTATCTATTACATAAGGTATACCAAACGTCACAATCAAGCTTATAAATACTACTTGTGAATTTACAAGGTTTGCAAACAATCGGAGCCAACGCACAACCTCTTTGTCTTCTCCAAACAAATTTTTGTCTATGGAAAATAGAATTTTCTAATTTAACCCCCGTATTCCAAATGGTAGTTGCGGGAATCATTTGTTCAACTAATCGAATCCAATAATCACCCATACCTTCAACATACTCAATCATAGTTTTATATGTGAAGTTATCGTTTTGAATACCAGCCAAAGATTCCGATTCTAAATAATTCCAATAAATTGAAGATAGGGTTGGGTAACCGCTTGTTCCACCGTCTGTCGCAAATTGTCTATTTCTAACATTAATTGTGTTTTTCCAAAATGTTTGAGCAAACTCAAAAAAAGTTTCTTTTCTTGGTTGAGGATTAATAATTGTTGAATCTTTACCTCCTGTGTGTGGGTAAGACGATACCGGATTAGGGTTACATCTTGTTGGGGCAACATAACCTAACCCTTCATTTGGTATTGGAAAATTAAATTCTCTCGACATACTCCAAACATCATAAGACAATCCTTGTGATGGATTTAAATATAAATCAATATTTTTTACATTAATAACTAAACCTTCGGCACCAACATTATATAATGCGTCATATCCCCCATCTAAATTATTTCTGTCACCAATCTCTGTATCAACCCAAGTTTTATTATTATCAATAACTGTTCTTATGTTATAACCTAAATCCGTAAATGGAAATGATTTGTATACATTCAAATATTCTTGACCATATGTAAAAGGGGACAATTTTGTCTGATAATTAGGGTTTGAACCTGTAAAGACACTATTAGTTAAATCCGGTTGTTCCGGTGACCTATGTTTTGGTGTTGATTCAAACCAACCAGCACCCATTTGATAAAAATATGTTTCAGAATTAACCGGTGAAGATGGATATCCATAATCGTTAATTGGATAATCCCCCTTACTTAAATTAACTTCCTGAAGAACTGATGTTGTTGTAAAACCTGAATACGTAATGTTTTGTATCTTAAAAGTATATCCCCCATCTAATGTAGGTAATTTTTTAGAATACGTTCCTCCGGATATATTAGCGTATTGAGAGTCAAATTCTGACATATTAATTCTTTGGTCAGCCAAACAAACATACTCGTTAAACTCAACCAAAGCGTCCGGAGCACCTATTAATCTCATTAAAGTTTCTATTGATTTTCTAGTTCCTTTTGATTTAAATAAATAAGCCGAATTAAGAACTAAATTCTTATAGTATTGGTAATTTAACTCATCAGGTGTTTGAGCTTGTCCCACACCACTAAAGGCAGATTTGTCTACATTCTTTTGTCCAAAAACCGAACCTAAAAAGTCGTCATTGGTAATTGGGGACATATTTGTCGACCAACCTAATGTTTGAGATAAATTCTTAAGTAATTGAGATGGAATATCATTCCCGGTGTTATAATTCACCGAATTCATATATGCTAAACCATTAATAAATTTTTTAGTTTCATCAAAACTTCTACCGTAAATTTGTAATATTTTTTCAATTTTTTGGTCAGACGTATCAAACTCTTTAAGTGAGTCAGTTGTTAAAAATCTTGAGACAAGATTTGTTTGATACCCATCGAAAGACAAACTAATTTCATTCAATGTTGTTAAATATGTTGTGAAAGAATTGGTTAAGATATCCAAATTCCAATTACCATATAACGGCCAAGTCACTAATTTATTTTGAATATAAAAAGTTCCGTCATCGTTTTCATTTGGAACTTGGAAAGTTGCCGTATAAATAGGAACAACATTTCTATTTAATAAGAATCGTTGGACTTCATCCAAATCCTCATTAAGAACTCTATTAACTTGATAATCATTTGGTCTAATAACTAGGTCGTCGTATGTTTCTGTTTGACCCGGAAAAACATTACCTTTTAAGTATATTCTAAGAACCCCTGTTGTCGATGAGGTTGTTGGCTCAATATGAGTAACATCAAACCCAATACCACCATAATATAAAGAGTATTTTGCAAATTGATTTGTCATATTTCTCAAAGGGGAAACTTGAATCTCTCTTAACTCTAAATTTCTTGCCGCATTAACAGTAAAATCAACATCAAAAGGGTTTCTAATTCTTGAAATGTCTAAATCAATACTCGTTTCATTAACTATTGGATTATATGAAATATTTGTTGCTGTGGTTCCGGTTAAATAATTTTCATCCATAAAAGTAACCTCCAACGCTGCCGGAAATTTACTAATAATTAATTCAACAGATGTTGAAATTCTTTTAACCATTGAACCATATGTGGTAAAATTAGTTACTTGAGTTAAATCAAAATTGGGGTAAACTTTAAAATTATTTTCAAAGATTACTTTTGATTGAGCAACGCTATTAACACCCATACTATCCAAGTTAATAGGGTTTGAAAAAGCTCCTGTTGTAAAAGTTCTATTTGATTTTTCTTTAATACCTGTAGTAAACTCAAAATTTCCTT
>Ga0209499_1000718_pt1 | contig 24244 bp, 22 predicted proteins | sample C_130208_EF_Meta_FD_187306 | JGI IMG/M metagenome (GOLD analysis project Ga0209499, IMG submission 187306) | Freshwater microbial communities from Lake Croche, Canada to study carbon cycling - C_130208_EF_MetaG (SPAdes) (version 2) | ecosystem: Environmental > Aquatic > Freshwater > Lake... | reverse complement strand
CCACCAGATGATTTCTTAGAACCTATTTCCTCTTCTTCTTCTTCTTCCTCTTCTCCGTCGCTATCCATCCCAAATATCTTGGGCACTGGTTTCGTAAGAGGAGTAGGTATAACAATGTCCTGAAGTGCTTCTTCTTCTTCTTTTTCTTTTTCCGAGACTTTCTCAGGACTCTCTTCTTCTTCCTCTCCTTCACTATCCATCCCAAATATCTTGGGCGCTGGTTTCTGCGGCGTAGTTGTAGTTGTAGGAGTAGGTATAACAATGTCTTGAAGCGCTTCTTTTTCCTCCCCTTCCGAGACTTTCTCAGGACTATCATCCTCTTCCTCTCCTTCCTCTCCTTCCTCTACTTCTAACCCAAATATCTTAGGTGGGGGTTTCTGAGGCATGGGCGTAGGTATAACAATGTCTTGAAGTGATTCTTCTTCTTCTTCTTCATCTTCTTCTTCAGAACTACCTTCTTCTTCTTCTTCTTTAACACTTGGTGGTTTGGCACGAGTTTGTATTTCCACTGGGACCTCGGTTATTTTAGAGACAATATCACCAACCCCTTCTTTACTTGCCCCAGAGCATATTTGTTGGATTTTTTTTAATGGGTAATCTGTTTTAACTGTTGGTTCTGACACTCGTATCATAGAATCAATATAAATAGGTATCGTAGTCAAATGTTGTATATCATTTATCCCGTCTACTTCTACAATAATCGTTTTATTTTTCTGTTCGACAGAGGTTAAGAATCCAGGGTTCACTTTCATTTTTTTCCCAAACTTTTTCACAGAAACAGATACCTGTTGCGCGCTCATAAAAGAAGCGAATTCGACCTTTGCCTCTTGTTCACCAATATTGAAATTTTGTGAAATCGCCTCAATAATATCTTCGGAAGAAAGGTCTTGATTTACTTGTTCAATGATAAACGCTTCCAAACTATTTAGTTTATTAAAGTTGGATACACGTTTGAATCGAAGTATCGCAGGCGTTTTTTTCAATGATTCCACATTAAATGCGCTGGATATACACCCAATATTTTTTGCGATATCTATTCTTTCCACATCGCTTATGACACATTTATATGTCGCTTTTATAACTTCTACTTCTGGCGAAAAAATGTCCTCAAACAAAGGAATACTATCACTAATTTGATGCAAGTATGACTTGACCATTTGCAAGACTGGGTTCACCTGTTTTTTCACCAATTCATTAAACTCTTCGCAAGAAACCAAATACGAATCATTAAATTTCGCATATATAGAGATATCCCCGGTTTCTTCAAATGCACAAATAAACGAGTGCAACGATCTCGCGATAAAATACTCTATATAGACTGCAACCGATTCTACTTTGGACATTGTTTTGCTTACGCTATGAATCGTAGAGATGTTTAAATATGGGGATTTGACTCCATCTACAGTAACCTTATCTGTATATATTCGGTAAACATTGTCGCGCTTAGACGAAAAAGTATGTTTGATTAATGGAGTTCCATTCTGGGCATGTAATAATCGGAATATCGTGTCCAAAGGAAGAAGAGAAGCAAATTTTGCACGAATGGTTATTTTTATTTCTTTGATCCCATGCGTAGAATATTTCAATGGGTACCTGGATGACAACGCATAGACATCATACAACATATCTACCCCATCAAACACATTTTGAATTTTCTCGTTATGAACCGCATCAATCGATTTCTGTCTCTCTTGCATCACCCATTTCTCATAACCTTCTACAGAAGAAACAGCAATCAATGGGTAGTACATTTTAATAAGATATTCCCCCAATTCTTCCCCTAATTCTTCCAACACATTTGAAACCAGACATAAATAAATAGTGGCGTCAACAATGGTGCCCGCGTTTAAGAGGATGTCGCTATTCATTATAGAGATCTTGCTTCTAAAATATTGTTCTGAGTATTGGTTTGCCTCATCCACATTATATGGGTTTGCGGCAAAGGGGCACTCGTTATCACCCATAATAAAAGATTGCCCGACAGGTTTATCTATTACATATGCATTGTCATAAATACCTAACAATGCAATGTCTGTATATTTGTAGGGGTGAACCCCGATGTCTTGCGACAAGACAGAGAAATCGATCTTCCTCTCTTCTTCGTAACGAATGTTTGACAAGAACTGCAATACATTTTCAACCGGGACTTGTTTTTCATTTTGGGACAACATCTCGTAGACAGAAATCGGGTGATATATTGCGGATTTAGTTCTTACAAATAAATACATTTCTTCGGTTGCATACTTGTTTTCAAGGGCAAACATTATTTTGGTTTTAATACGTTCGATACTATCATCGACGCGCAAAGAGGCGTTAACAAATTTGACACGTGGCAATGGGTCTTGTAACAAGAGTGCGTTTTTTTCAGATGGGGTAAATATGTTGTCAAATGCCGCATCATCTGGGTTAGACAAAAACAGTGCACTCAAATCTTCTTCTGTTTTTTGAAACCCATAAAATACCAGGATCAAATCGATTATCCCCTTTTTTGACATATTGAACACTTTAAATATGGGTACAGTAGTTCGGGACATAAATTTCTCGACTTTTTGTACATCGCCCGAATCAGAGTCTGTTTCGGAACCTGCATCTTCTAAATCTGAATCTAAGTCTAAAGGGATGTCTAAATCGAGTGACATTCGCTATATTACTATTACTATATACTATATTGATTAAATTTAATTTATATCAATAACGTTGCAACACGTTATAACACGTTATAACACGTTATAACACATCGCGATATGTTAAAATGTGTTGTGAAACATTAGTCCTTTAAATCATAATATGGGTTGTCTGTTATTTTCAACCCACAAAATTCTTTTGAATTATGTTTGTAGTCAACTGGGTCATATATTCCCGCTTCTTTTGCGTTTTCAAGCAGAAACTTGAAATTCTGCCAAAACTCCAGTTTGTGCCCAATAGATTTGGTCATCAAATGTGACAGTTCATGTATCGCAACAAATGTCAGCGTGTTCAAATCAATCAGTTTTTTGCCATTCTTTTGTTCTGTCAGACAAAATGCAATTTTTTCACCCTTGTTTTCACTGTATGCAGTGAGTTGACTAGTAGGAAGAGTCTCGCTGATATTTTTTGGGTTAAAATTTTCTACCAACTGAATGACGCGTTCGTCATCTTTGTACTTGCCGCCTACATATGCCACTAATTCCTTACATTTTTGTGTGACTTGTGCTAACAAATCCGCGGTTTCGCTTAGGTCTTTGCGGTCTCGCACACAGTACTTCTTCCCATCTACGTCAGATATAACGCATTTTAAACTAGAAGTATCCATTTCGTAGTAGATGTTCAAACAATAAAAGGCGACGAAAAAAAACACAACATAAAATAATATTTCCTGTTTGTTCATGCTCGTATTATATATAGTATAAAACGAATAATATAGTTTCAAAAAAAGAAGGTTAAAGCTTTGCTTATCGCTTCGCTTACCGTCGCTTTGCTTATCGATTACTGTCGCTTTGCTTATCGATTAATGTCGCTTTGCTTACCGTCGCTTTGCTTATCGCTTACCGTCGCTTCGCTTACTGTCGCTTACCGCTTACCGTCGCTTCGCTTATCCGTCGCTTATTGTCGCTTACTGTCGCTTACTGTCGCTTCGCTTGCCGTCGCTTCGCTTATCGATTACTGCTTATTGAGACCCAGCCCCAAGCTCAAATGGCACGCGCATGAAATCACCCGTAATAGTGCTCTGGTTCCATGGTCCCACGTTCATTTGCGGATTAGGAGGCTCCGAACGAATTTGTAGATTGGCATTTCTTAAGGTTTGCCCAATCGTGTCAATGCCAATGTGGTGACCCGCTTTCAATAAGTTTGGTTGGTTCTGTAGATCGCCTTTTCCAGCAGGGTTCAATTGAGCCCATTGGTTGTTATTGTCCTTGGGTAACAAGTCCATCGGGTTTTGAATGGCATTGTTGTTTCCACAAGAAGCAGGCATTCCAGGGGTGGAGGTCTGAATTCCTTTCACTGAAGCAAACACTTCGTTTTGCCCTAAAGATTCGGCAGAAGGAACAACTCCTTGCGCTTGTTCTTGTCCATTGTAGGCATTGTTATTGGTCTTGCTCATTGTTTCATAACCAGGGGACGACTTTGAATTAATGTACCGATGAATCGAAGGATAAAACAACACCAACAAAACAACCGCAAAAAAGATAACAGTGCTGTTTTCACTTATTTTTTTAAGCATGCTCATTATATAAAATTAACGATAAAATATTTTTAAAAATCTTAATTAATAACCAACAATTATATTGTAATGCATTTGCGTATTTGTGCATTTGTGCATTTGTTCAAATTACCCTAAACAAATGAAACGCTTAAATAATTGCTTAAGTTGCCCCACACTTATTCTCCATCAGATTCAACAATAGACAAATCGTCAAAATCGCTTTCACTATCTACGCTTCCTTCTTCTAAGTCGTTGTTACCGTCGTTATCGCTATCGCTATCGTTATCGCCGTCACTATCGCTATCGCTGTCTTCCAGCATATAAGTTTTCTTAATGTTTTTCGCTTCTAAATATGCTTGAACCGCTTGTTTCTTCATCTCTTTTGCTTTCTTCCTTGCTTCTTTATAAATGTCGTAATAAACTTGGTTAGGACGTTTTAATGAAATTGTTTCTAAACTATTGTTGTCTATGTTTAGTTCAACCTCTTTTAAACCTTGTTCCAAGCTTGGTTGTGCGCCAGTCTCAATATCAATTATGCCTAATAGGTCGTCGCTAGGAACTTCTTCCCCGATATGGATCTCTACTAATTCTTCGTCCCCGTCCTCTTCATCGTCATGGTGACCTGGTGGTAGTTTTTTTATAGGTACCGTAGACGTAGTAATCGAGTTCAATTCCGTATTGCGTTTTGTTTCTTCCTCTTCGCTTAAAGAAGGTGGAAGAACAGGTTTCAGTATTTCTAAAGGATCTTTTGAGATTGTTTGTTCTTTGATAAATTCATTTACGATTTGTTCTACTATTAAATTTGGTGGTTTAGGTGCCACAGAAGGTGCCACGGAAGGTGGCGCAGGTCGCTTAATATTGATAAAACAATTTTCTGAAAAGGGGTCAGGGGACACAACCATGCATTGCTTGATTTCCAGCTCGATTTGAAAGGTTTTAGACACAAATTTGACACCTTGTATTTCTACAACCGAAATCATATTTGTAGAACTAGTGACATCTTCACAGGTCATTTTTGTGGTGGCACTTGCATTTTCGTCAAATATCTTTACATTGTTTTTGACATTTGCACGGATCAAGTAAAACTTTCCAGATTTATACAACTTTAGCATAGATGTAAATGCACCCTCGATGTCATTGAGCTCCATTGCCTCATCCCCTGTGAACCACTCATTTTTTTTTTCATATATCAATTGTTGGCATCTAGTTTCTAAATGTTCTATCCAATTAATCAATTTCTCATCCTCATTGGTAAACATCAAATCGCTGTACATTTTCTTGCCTGTTTTCACGAACCCTTGTTTGGTTAAACTTTTAGGGGTTTGTATAAGCAAAGGCCCGTTGTTTAGATAAATGCGGGCATAGTAGGTTTCTCCTGACAAGCGCGTTAATGCTCCTATGTTAATTTTCTTAAAGTCAAAATGGTCATCTGGTTCTACCACTGTCAACGTATTCATTTGTTTTTATTTAGAAAATTTTTTGATTATATTCACGCGTTAAAACGAATACACAATACAATACACAATACAATACACAATACAATACACAATACAATACACAATACAACACACAATACAATACAAATTCGTACAAAATTTGCATTTTTTTTAACGCGATTTAATAAGTTATATTATACATCGCATCTAAATGGAGAACCACTTGATTCAAGAATGTTTGTCTATTTTAAACCGCGACGAAGTAAAAGATAATATACGTGTCGCATTGTCCCCCACGATTGATTTAATTTTTACCTATGTACGCCCTTACATCTATATCGCAGTGTCACTTATCATATTGATGTTTTTGCTTGTTTTAGCAATACTTATACTATTAATCACCATATTGCGTAATAAAAATTGGGCCGAGTATTGGGTAAATCGGTCGAATTAATAAAGGGGCGCTTTCGCTCTTTATATAGTTTTTTCTAAACCTATTATATAATGGGACGATCTAATAGAAGAAAATCAATGAAAGGTGGTGCTGGTGCCGCAGAGTTTGTCGCAAGCACAGTTGGTGCCACTGTAGATCAACAGATGGCGAATAGTTTGCAGGGAAATGGTAACGACAACACGATTAAACCATTGATGCATGGAGGAAGAAGAAAAAACAAGCGTCCTTCTAAAAGAAGGTCCTCGCAAAAAGGGGGGTACTGGGCTCAGGTCATTAGCAGTGCCGTGGTACCACTTTCGTTGTTTGCATTGAACCAACATTTTGCCAAGAGATCCAAGAGGCATTCTAGGAAGTTTGGGAACAACAATTTGAATACAAGGAAGAGGCATTAGGAACCAAAACAAGATACGTATAAAAAAACAATATAAAGTCAATTTATTATGTGCGATGCGCGCAATGTGTATGTAATTTATTTTTCAGGAAATACATTACCATTCACGTGACCTATTTGACCAACAATATTATTTATTGTATGGTGGTGTATTATTTGAGACGATTGATTCGTTACTGCAATTTCAGGGAGCGTTGTTTCTGAGTGTTTCGCTCTGTATTCTTGATATCTTTTTTCTTTTTGAAATCTTGCTTCAAACTCAATTTCTTCTTTTTTTAACTCCGCTTCTTCTTTCTTTTTTTTAATATGCTCTCTTCTTTTAATTATTTCTGGTTCTATCTTTTCCGCGTATTGATCGCACATTCTCCCACAATTGTAAAATTCATTTAAGGAGTATTTGGGTGCGCCAGAATTCGACATGGCGTTATAACTACATATCACCATATTTTGATTTTTGCGTATAATGGGGTTTGCTCCACACATGCAACATCTAATGACGCGACCATTTTTAGAAATAGCGAATGAAGTTCCATCTATGACATCCATCGTTTTAAGTTCAGACTTAATTCGTTCCGTAAGTTGCTGCTGTTTGAAATCAAATGTTTCCCATGGAAATACGTACGATCTATCTGACTTGTCTGACAAGTCTACCTTTTCTCGTCGCTTTCTGTGTCCCCGATCTCTCTCTGTCAATGAATGTTGTGAGGTTATTTTATTAAACATTTGTAAGAGGTGTAAAAACATATGAAATAATTTTTAAAATCAATTTTAAATTATTTATTCGGTTCTTGCGCCTCTGTTAAGGAGTAATGTGATTAATCATAAGAAACGTCAGTATAAGCAACAATAATTCTATAATTATTTTTTATGGAACTATTATAGAAGGAATCACGATGAGTTTTGAAAATCAAATACAAAAATGGGTCGCCTTAGACAACGAACTCAGAGAAGCAAGCGAGAAGGTTAGCGAATTAAGAGATGAGCGGAACGATTTGCGCGATTCTATTCTTGACTATGTGGAACAAAACCAATTGAAAAACGCGACAGTGAAACTAGGAGATGGTCGTTTGCGTTTCGTAGAAACCAATGTCTCTTCTTCCTTGACATACAAACATTTAGAAAAATGCTTGTCTGAAATAATCAAAAATGAATCGCAGGTTACACAGATTATCGACTATGTAAAACGAAATAGAGAGGTAAAAACAGTGCCTGAAATCAAACGTTTCTATAATAATTAGGTCTTGCACAGAAGACCTTTGACGCGCATACAAATCGCATATAAATTATATGTCGTTAGTATATGAAGGGACGAACAGATGCTATTGCTACTTATAATATGTTAGGAGGAAGCTTGGAGGGATTTGCAGTTCCTATTGGGTTGCTTCAATTGGGGTCTTCGCAAGTAGGTGGTTCGCAAGTGGGGTCTTCGCATTTAAGTAATCTGTCGACCCCTGATGTGACAGATGTAACAGCAATCCCCAAAGGATTGTATGAGAAATTGATGGATCTGGCGAAATATGACAAACATGATAAAAGTGACTCGAAAAAACAAACAAAGGGTCGCAATAAGAATAATAGAAACAAGAAAACAAGAAAACAAGGAAATACTTAAAATACTTGTTTAAAATACTTGTTTAAAATACTTGTTTACTTATAACCAACATAAATAAGTATTTTAATATAAAGATAAAGATATAAATAACATGCCACGCAAAAAACGAGCAAAGATCGAAAAAGTCAAACCATCTGAATGCATCATTTGTTTGGAGCACATATCAATAGATGGTGAACATGTTGTCAAATTAAGTGAGACATTATTTGATGAAACTGTGATAAAAACGTGCGAGTGTGCATGTGATATACACGCGACCTGCGCTATAAAGTGGGTGAAAATGACCAAGAAGTGTCCTATTTGCAGAACGCGTTGTGTGATTGACCTGAATGCGGACGGTCAACTAGTTATTTTTACCCCACAAGTTCCTCCCCGTGTTCAAACATATGGGTGTCTCCGATTCTGTATGCATGTTGTTTTATACGTGTTGTTGTTTATTCACTCAAACATTGTTCTATACACATTATTTATTTATAGTTCAAAAATATTCAATGTAGTATATCAAATCGACTAACAATATCACTACAGTTTGCTCCAACTATTATAGTTAAACGGGGACACCAATATCTCGGGCAATCGCTCTTTCCAGTAGTCTGTGCGCTGTTCTATCGCCAAATCCTTTTTGGTTTTAGGGTAAGGCGTCGTGTTCGCCATAATATCTTGCTCCACAGGCGTCATCTTGGGTTTGTACCCATAACAATTTGCCCCAAACTTTAATGCAGGATTTTTAATAAACCCTCCATTGACCCCAGGCCGCCCACAATCGTTTTCGTGCCCCTTTATTTTTTGCAACCCATCCCACGTCGTTTGCTGAGTAGGATATAACGCCATCTGTCCTTCCGACCACCCATAGTTGCACCACTCGCCCCCTTTGTCATACGATTTTTCTACTTCTTGATATGTCGCTAACCGAGCCCCGTATGCACTGCATAGCGCTTTGGCGTCGTCGTAGACATAATAATTGCCAGGCACATTAAATACTTCTTGAGCAAATTTTATATCAGGAATCACAGACTTAGAGGAAGAGGAAGAAGAAGCATTCTTAGTCACTGTTACATCTATTTCAGGAGTAGGTGAGAACAACTTGGACAAACTAGTTGCGACATCGATATTAAAAACATATTGCGCGACACTTGCTCCTGCCACAAATATAAATACGATTCCTGCAATAATCCCCAATATGGTAGAGATTGTTTTACTGACTCCTCCCGAATCGCTATAATTTGACCCATAAGGGTCAGCGGACGATGCATTTCCTAAATAACTCATTACTATAATAAACAACGACACCACTAAAATAGCGACCACGATGACAGGGTTCAAAAAAGTGGCAGTAAGAATATATTTAATTTCATTGTTTTCATCGCCACTACTATCATTGTCTCCTTTGCCTCCATTCGAGACAACGCTTGTTTTGTCGGTTTTGAATAAATCCATTATATATTATATATATACTTATATACTAATTTGTTTTTTCCTATAAAAAAGGCAATACGCTTTGCTAGATATTATTTGTTCCGGGTCTGCGCGAGTCACAGAGGTGTCGTTAAACAAATACCACTCCCCGTCAGCATTTTTAACAAATGCAGTATAATGTCCTCCTAAAACGCCTCCTGAATGATTGCACACGCCATATAAATCATATATATAGGTTTCTTTGTCATACCCAATGACATACTTGGACAAATCCAGATTATCTAGAGGAAACTGGATTAACATCTGGTTTTTGGAACCAGACGCGGTGAATCTCTTTAAATCAATGACTAGAATAGCGGGGAACCCCCAGAAAGACATCTTTTTTACGACATCTTCCTTCGCCCCTTTTTTCTCATTAAAATATTGGTTACCCCCCGTCATCAGTTCCCCTTCTGAAAAGAGATCGAAGCACTCGATTAAAGTATGGGAATTGTTTCTCCCTTTTTTCTCAGGGATAGGAAGAGAAAGAGTACAAAATTGTTCTGCTTTGATACTTAGTTCTTCCTTAGTGTCGATAGAAATGATTTGCGAGACAAGAGTTCCAAAAAAAATATGGACAAACTCGGAGTAACTCTTGGAATACTCTTCCCGGATCATGTTGTAACAAACAAGTGCAATTCGGTCTTCGTCTGTTTCCGCGTTTCCTTTGATTCCCACTTGAACCTTCCTGGAAACCGCGTTATGAAAACAATCTATGATAAATATGAAAAATTCGGAAATGTCATTCTGGTCGTAACCCATAAATGTACTAATCTCTTTGATGCGCGATAGTTTATGAATCGTTTGCAAAAACTTGGTTGGTTTTACCGATGTTGTTGACCCACCTTTCTCCCATAGCGCTTTCCTTAAATTGTCCCATTCGATCAAGAGAACTGCGTCTGGCGTGGCAGACACCCTTTTTTTATATTCTCTTTTTGACAATAGATCATTGACTTCGTAGGTATGCGACAATATTTGTGCACACGCATTGATAAAACAAGTGTTTCCTAAATTGACCAGACCCTTTAACCCATTTCCTCTGTATTCTGCAAAAGATGGTTTCATTGTTTTATATATCGTTTTTCTTATTATATGTATTACGTATCGTTTTCTTCCTATATGTTATATTATATTCAAATCTATTTAAACGTATTACAATATATAATATTTAAACAAGACTTTTTGAAACATGAGCGCCTCAACAAACGAACGTCTTTCTCAAGACACTTTATATCAAGATTATCGGTATTTGGTCGGGGTATACAATAACCAATATTTAGAAATTTTGCGACAAATAGATGATTTGCGACAAGAAGCGCTTGTTGTTCGGGATATAATTAATGCGACTACACTTGATATGCGTAGAAGAATGCGTGACCTGACGTCTCCGTCTGCCCCTGGCGTTACAGTAAACCCTATAACGGCGTCTTTGCTTGTGGCTCAAGAAGACGAAGTGATACAGACATTCTTTAATGGGTTGCTGGGAGGGGTCCGAACAAGCTCGGGTGCAAGCTCGGGTGCGAGCTATAGTACAATGGATTGGCGTGGAATGACTGGTACAAACTCAGACGCAAGTTCGGGTGCGAGTTATAGTACAATGGATTGGCGTGGAATGACTGCGCAGCGCCCCACAACCATCCCTTCTGCTAGGCAAATTAATGAGGCCGTCCGCGTCATAAGGTATGGGGACATGGGTGAAAGAGAAACACAAGAGAGGTGCCCTATTTCGTGGGCAACATTTAATGAAGAAGATAGGGTGTCACAGATAATTCATTGTGGACATGTGTTTAACTCAACCGAATTATCAAGATGGTTTCTTACAAATGCTCGTTGCCCTTTGTGTAGGCATGATATACGAGATGCTACAAGCGGAGCTAGTGGTGGAGCTAATAGAAATGAAACTGCGCAAATACATGATGTTTCTGGAAATCTGGTAGATGTCGAGACGGTTTTGATCTCAAACTGGGCACATGGGTTGAACTAATTTTACAAATTGTAGTTTGAAAAAGAATTTAAACATGTTTGACTATATACTTGTATCAGTCTTTGAAAATTAATCATGATTTGCATTGAACCCATCCAAACAGAGGAAGATACCTCACTCATCGTGGAAGAATATGTATTCCCTGAATCTCCGAATCAAGCGCTTGTTCTAAAAGAAGAACCCTTAAAAGAAGAACCCTTAAAAGAAGAACCCTTAAAAGAAGAACCCTTAAAAGAAGAACCCTTAAAAGAAGAAGAACCTGTCTTAGAAGAAGAACCTGTCTTAGAAGAAGAACCTGTCTTAGAAGAAGAACCTGTCTTAAAAGAAGAACCTGTCTTAAAAGTAGAAGAATCTGTTCCTGTTGTGGAATTGTCCAAGAAACCTATAAACCGGCACAGAAAACCATGGTCCAATTCTGAAGTTGCGCGATTATACCATGAATATCAAATAAATCGGTACACGATAGATCAAATCGCAGAGATGCACGGGAGGACGTATTATGCAATAGTTGGGAAACTAAAAACTGAAAATATTTTGTATGACGTGGAAGAAGAAGAGGAAACTTACTACTTGCAAGAAGAAGATGACGAAGATGACGAAGATGACGAAGACGAAGACGATGACGAAGACGAAGATGAGCATTTGCCTCTCACATTGCAATTACCCTCATCTTTTTCAACATTTGCGCGAGCTTATTGTTATGCAGCGGAGTATGTCGTGGACACCATTTTTAGTGCCGCTTCTTGCGCATACAGAGCGTTTTTGGGAACAAAAACAAAAAAACGTTAGATAGATAGATAGATATTTAGATATATTATGTTGTTCAAAACAACAACATCATATGATATTATTATTATAACGAGGGTTTTAAGCGCTTGGTTTGAAGAATGCAGTCATCATCTTGTCGCCATTTTTTGCATTAGTAGTTACCCTCAGATAATCGTCAAAGAGCAACGCCTTCACTTCTTTTTCTTTGATCTTGTCCAACTTGTCTTGAAACTTGTCCTCTGGCGTTGTCTCTTTCAATTTGCGCACACTTTCTTTGAACATGTTTATTTTGCCACGCATTTTCTTTAGTGCCCACATCTCCTCCAACACAAGCCCAAACAGTTGAAGCAACGGTTTCATGATTTGGTTTGTGATATAAAAGGTATAGTCTATTTTAGCACGCGTTTCTATGATAAAAGTCGGTGTCTCGATTTTATCCCCTTGTAGACTTTTCTTTGACCCCACAATATAGACAAATGGGACACGGTCTCCTGGTTTGGGTTTGTTTCCTGGGTCCCGCACTCCGATTCTATCCGCCAACACCTTGTGTGCAATCTGTTTTGGGTTTTTGTAAAACGAGTTCAGCGACTTGGTGATAATCAGTTTGTCCATCGACACCTTTTCATCTACAATATCTTGCAGACACTTCTTTAAAAAGGTGATCGCCTTCTGCAGATTCTGTTCTTTCATGAAAATGTCAATCACCCCTCCATATATATCCTTCACGATCGGTGCACTGTCACGTCTTTTCAGACAAATCCCCATCTCCTTTCTCTTGCCCTTTTTGTAATCATGCTCGTATAACATTCCTACATACCTTTTCTTTGACAACAGACAGAAGGGCGAGAATGTCTTCTCATACTCAAAATCGTGTGGTTGTTTCAAGAATTGCGAGACCATATGTGTCGCCTCTTGTGCAATTTCTATCGATATTTCCAGTGCACGTTCTCCTGTAATCTTTTCTCCATCTATTGTGCTCAAGTGAAATGTAAAGAAGACAGAATCTGTGTCGCCATAAATATATTCGGCCTGTGTGCGCACGGGACCATACTTGCGTGTCTCGCATACCTTGTCGCCATAACATTCTTCTACCACTGTTTTTGCGTAGGTCAAGAGTAGTCGCCCTGTCGCGGTAGTAGATGCCGCTGCATCTTGCTCATAAAATGCACTTGTTTTGGCGCCACACTGCCCATACAACGAGTTCGCAGTTACCTTGTAGGCATTCTGGCGTTTTTCCAGCACATTTTTCATGAAATCATCTTCTTGTAGTGGGATCAGTTTGCGTGTTGTCTTGCGCGCTGTCAACAGTTCTTGCAAAATAGCGGGCATAATCGCGCGCCGACCATCCGGGAATTGTGCATAACAACATATTTTGTACCCTGACAAGACCTTCTTCGCCTTTGCCCCCGCTTTTTCTCTTACATACGTGTAGGTATCATATTTGATCTGGACATATTCGTACTCTGGGAGGTTGTCATAGACAAAGGCGCCAGTGCGCGCACTTTTCACACCTGTTTCCTTAATCAACGCGCCTGCCAAATTATACTCTTTGGTCCACACCTTGCTATCATGCGATATGTTTTCGCTAAGCATGGAGGATGGGTACAAGGAGGCAAAATCACCTACGGCCACTGGGTCGTCTAGGTAGAGACCACACTTTGGATCTAGCACGATGGCACCTTCATACCCGTCGTCGAGGTCCCCCTTTTCGATAACAGGAAGCAATGTGTTTTTCTCTCGGCACTTTTTGGCGATGAAGCTAAGGAGTTTGATGCCCTGGCCTCGTAACACAAGGAAATTGATGGGGACACTGCATAAACGACCCATTTCTACGAAACCAGTAAGCACATCTACCTTGTTAAAAAGGTGTTGAACTAGGTTGCAATCTTGTATACAGTATTTTGCGACGATCCCTCTGTCCCCAGAAGTCCCGTTGGATAAGCGAAAGATGTCTTGAGGCGTGACATCATCTTTTGCTAAACACCAGCGCACTGACTTGGACCCCGCGATGTCAGGGGTCTCTTCACCATAGATTGAAAACCATCCCTCTTCCTTGTTGACCTGTTTTACTTTGAATTTTCCTCCATTTTTATAGTAGTTCACAGAGTGCTTGATTTCTTCAATATGGATATAGGAGTTGTTGGTTAACCCAGTCATGTTGCCTGTTTTTATGATGGTGAAAGACCCGTCGTAAGTGCAAACGCTCATGTTGTCGCCGATGAAGTGGCCCGCGACATAATCCAACTTGTAGGAAGTCAGGTTCTCTTCTCGCCGAAAATAGTTGTACATGTCGATCTGGACACGACCATTCATCTTGATATACTGAAGCTCATGTGTCCCACTTGCGATCGAGATGCTGCTTTCTTCTATCTTTAATTTTTTGGTGTTGTAATCGGTCGAGGCACATAGTTCCGAGACATTTCTGGATAATCTGAGGAATTCGTAGGCACAACCTGTTTCTAGAGCGCGTTGAAACATAAAGGTATAGTCGAAACCGAAAATATTGTACCCAATGATGATGTCAGGGTTCTCTTTTTGAATCAGTTCTGTCCATGCGAGCAAAACTTCTTTCTCGGTTCTGTATGAATCTATCTGGGCATCCTCTTGATCATCGCATGTGTTTAGCGCGACGCAGTGATTCAAATAAGGTTCTTTTTCCCCATATCGTATAAATGTGGAACCAATAAATGTTACTTTATCGCCTTCTAGTTCAGGGAGACCACTTTGTGAGGTAAGTGCTTTGTTTATCGTTTCCATTTTGAATGTGCGGTCGGTTGTCTTGTCGCAAAGAATATCGATGATCGTGTGAGACGCGCCTTTGCTTGAAGAGGTGGAGGCAGGTTTTTTATTCTTGTACCAACTTGCGGTTGCGCTTTCTTCTACTATGGCGCCGCCGTTGCCATTGTCGTTGTCATTGTCGTCATCCGACCCATCTGACCCATCATCTGACCCTCCTTCGTCGTCACAAGCTTTTGACGTAAGAGTAGACGCGGTATATAATTCTTTGTTTTTCGATTCAAACATCTGTTCGATCGTCAACCCATCTGACCCATCTTCCAACACATCATCCATCTTTAATTGTCGAGAGAGTAGTGTGATAATCAATCTTTGGGTCTCTACACTTGATTTCTTGAATTTGGGGTACACGAGGTCCACATCCACGGGGTTGATATGTTGTAAGAATCCAGGGAACCCGAATGCAGTCATGATGATATTGGTCACAGTGGTGGCGCACTCGGTAGGTTCAACCTCTTTGATTTTATCGAAATGGTCTACGATGTTGGTCGCCAATTTCTTGTATGATTTTTTAGGAACAGGAAAATCACCATGACTGCTACTTGCTTCAATATCAAAACTGCAAATTTTGTAGGGGACACGTGTCTCTTTGCTATTTAGTGAGACAATGTTTTTGCAAGAGGTTTTGAGTTCGTATGTGCAAGAGGTTTTCTTGGAGCAATCTAGCGCTCTGGTTGCGCCTGTCTTAGGAATCGCGATCCACCCAGTAGGAGATATATCCTCAACATGAAAGAACCGCAGAAGTGGAGGGATATTGGATTCGTATATTTGTAGGCAATCGATAGACCCGTCACTCCCCACATACTTGTACCCCCCTTGGATCAAGACCCGGTCTTTTCTGGCCTCCCCTTTTTTGAAAGGAGCGTCTTTGTACCAGAGGTTCTTGACTTTGTTGAAGACTTGCATATTGTTGAACTCTAGCATAATAAACCTGTATTCTTTTCCTGCATCGAAACCATATAATTTTTTACGTTTGATCAATTTGGCGCCGACGATGGACTCTGCGTAGTACGCCCCTACACACTTTTTTAAATGTTGGACAAATCCGGATTTCTTTGTGGGTCCCCAGCTCTCTGGGACTTTGACATAGAAGAATGGTTTGAAATCATCTACTATGACGGAGTAGGTGGCACCTGTTTCGTCGACACCAAATAACTGGATGGTGAATATGGAGGAGTCTTCTGTTTTTCTTACAGGGGCTTCTCCCTCGTCGCCAGAGGAGTCTCCCCCATCGAGACCCGCTTTAGATTCGTCTTGCGCGTAGACGTTGAAATCAAATAGTTTGCATACGTATTCTAATTCCATTTTTAATAAGGATTGGTGATAAGTAGTATTGTTATATTAACTTTAACTTTTATATATAATGTTGATTGCTTTTTTAAACGCAGCGAAATAAATTTCAATTTTAAATTTTTAATGGAACGCGAATGGAGATATATATATAATATTTTTTTAGTCACATTATATAAATGAATGATTTAGAGATGGATGATGATTTTGCAGGTAGTGGTGATAACAATGGTGAGCTAGAGGCGTCACTAGAAACACTTGCAAACGAGTTGGAAGTAAGCGAGTTGGAAGTAAACGAGTTGGAAGTAAACGAGTTGGAAGTAAACGAGTTGGAAGTAAACGAGTTGGAAGTAAACGAGTTGGAAGTAAACGAGTTGGAAGTAAACGAGTTGGAAGTAAGCGAGTTGGAAGTAAGCGAGTTGGAAGTAGAAGACGATTATTCAGAGGAAGAAAAAGTAGCGAAAGACACAATAGAAGATTTCCTGGATTTTTTAGAAATGACTGTAGAACAAGTCCCTATGGAACAAGTCCCAGATATTATTCTAGAAATGGGCGAACAAGAACCAAAAGAAGTCTTGGAAAATATCTTTGAAAATAGTTCAAAGGAAGAAATAAAGGTAATAGAAGAAACGGTGGTAATAGAAGAAACAGTGGTAATAGAAGAGATAAAAGAAACCATCATTATAAATCAACAAAATGTAATTCCTATTGAGCGCGAGGCATTGTTTGAACCATTTGAAGAAAAGATGACCGATAGGATCAAGAAGTGGTGGTGTAATTTATTTTCTAGGCCTTAGTTTGCGAGAACGTTTTCCTCCTCTTTGACTCTTAGACCGACTCTTAGACCGACTCTTACCGCGTGGGTAAGGCGTATCCTTTCGTTCTTTTACATGGTTTTTGGAATAATATATGGAAGGGGATTTCAGTTCAATCCACTCAATAAACGAGTTAACAGTTCTATAATCATTTTTTAATTTCGCTTTTTCAATTGGTTCCACTTTCTTCCCCTTTTCGGAAATGCACAAAATGGTAGGAAGTCCTTCCACCATGTCTTCAAAAGATGTTTTAGATAACACACTGGCGTCAATGTCTGCAACCATTATTTTATCATTGTGTTTAAATCGGTCGCCCAGTTCTGACGAGATCTCTTCCCATTCGGGCATGGTTTCTACGCAGAAATGGCATTCAGGAGAATGGAAAATGACGAAACAAGTGGTATCATCCCTTTTTATAAAATGATTGAAGTGGTCTACTTGTTTTGCATCCGGTCCTATGCTTAAAAATTTCATTATATATATTTGGGATATTTAAATACTTTCCGAAAGGTTAACGAAAGTATTTATCGATTCGCGTATATTATATTATATACTATTATATACTATTATATACTATGGAGGAACCAACGGAACCAGAAAAAACGAAGGAACCAAGAAATCTCTTTCTATATTGGGTAGGCGCTGAATATAAATTAATTTCTATATTGCGAAATTTAATATATTTGCATTCAACTAATGGTGTTGGGTATAAAGTGCATTTAATAACAGATAAAAATTTAAACAGATATGTTAAAAATCTGCCCAAATATTTCAACACAATGCTACTAGCGCATCAAGCAGACTTTGTAAGAGTGAATGTGATTTGTGATTATGGTGGTATATGGTTAGATAGTGACACACTTGTCTTAAATTCACTCGATAGTTTATTTGACTACATTGACAATGGTACTGGGTTTTTTATAAGGGAAAACAATGCGATACTATGGAATGGTGTTTTTGGCAGTAAACCTAATACGCCACTTATGATTAGGTGGAAAACGGAAATGATGAAAATATTAAACGCCGCGCAAGGTAGAATAAATTGGTGCGCGATAGGAAATGAACTTCTTCAACGCATCTACGACACAAGGAGCGAATTATATGACGGTTACAACCTTTTCAATGGATTGGATAATTTATACCCAGTGAATTGGGACAATTGTGTGACCGAATTTATAGACAAACCATACGACAATTATAAAAACATTGTTCGAGAGTATCAACCTTTCGTGGTGTTAGTGAATTCAGTGTATAAAAAATTGGAACAACAAACCAAGAAACAAATATTACGAGGAAACGCGCCTATTAACTATTTTATTAATAAATCTTTTGAAAATATGAAATTGATAGATTACGATTTTATTGAAATAGGCACAAGCAATTTTGATACATTGATACAATCCGCGGACGACAATGTCAAGGGAATTTCAGTAGACGCTGTAAAATATTACATCGATAACCTACCTGACAAATTAAACTGTAAAAAAATAAACGTCGGCATTTCCAACGTCAATTCGACATTAATGTTTACTATATACCTGAAAACGTAATAGAAGAAAATAATTTGCCACATTGGTTCAAGGGATGCAACTGTATAAATAATTATCACCCCTTGCATGTACAACATAATGTTTCTCATTTGTGCAAAATAGATAAAGTGAAAGTGATTACTACATATGAATTATTTTACCAAAATAGGGTAAGAAATGTTAAGTATTTGAAAATAGACACAGAAGGACACGATGTCACTATTTTAAGATCATTGTTTTTTTATATAAAAAATTTACCTATTGCGTTCTACCCTAATAGAATATTATTTGAATCGAATGAACATAGCGATCCCAAAGAAGTAGATAAAATTATACAATTATATTGTTCCATCGGTTATAAACTAGAGAAACGTGGTTACGACAGCGTATTAATTTTATAATAAAATAATAAAAGAATCACGCTGTTCGTTTTTTTATTTTATTTTATCATGATTATTTATATGGACGTGTTAAAAACATATAAACATCATGTAGCGCGCTGCATTTTAATCGCATTAGGGATCGGTGGATTATATTTTTATCTGAAACATGCACGTAGCAATTCAACTGTCGAAGGCATGACTACAGGTGGTGAGACCAGATGCCCCAACATCTTAATCCAAAAAGGAGCAAAATATTATTTGTACAATTCTAAATTAACCAAAGTGCCCGGTGTCAACCCTATTGCATTTAACAATTTAGAAGAATATACTGAATTCTTGGAGTGGCAGCGAGGTGCAGGAATAAGGTGTCCCGTGCTCTATGTCCAGAACACATATAACGCGCAAGGAGAGCGTGTTTACAAAATAAGACCAAGTGCCACAGATACCCAAGGAGGTCTTCCTCCTTCTGTCTTGCAACAATCAATTATTCAACCTTCAGTTAGTTCCGCGTTCCAGGCACCACCTGAAAATGCGGATTTTGACGAAAGTTTGCTCTACAAAGAAGGGGAGGTAAGTCCGGACCCGATGGACCCTAATTGGGGTGGTGCGACATATACCCAAAAATTGGTGGATGCAGGTTTTTATAAGGGGAACGAGGTGACAATGGCGATTGCTTAAAGAGTTGCGACTCTTGTCGACTGTTATAAGCGACGCAACGCGTCGCGACTGTTATAAGCAACTGCTTACTGCTTACAGCGAGTCCACGTATTTCATGATTTCATTCAATGCCACTTTAGAGTCATTCATATTTTTAATCGCGGTTAACGTTTGCACCGTGACATTACCATCTGCACCCAGTGGCGAAGTCATTAGCGCAGACAACATAGATGCGTTCACACATTCTTCTGCATTAATGATGACATTCTCATAATCTTTTCTGTACTTGGAAACAAGCATCGCGTCATTGATTTTAGTAGTGGCCGATTTAATCGCATCTGCCCAACTGGCCGCGCCCGCTCCTACACCTGTCGTACTAGTTGACTTACTTGTCGATGTAGTCTTAGAAGACGACGATGTCTCCATTCCTTCTAAATTGTTGGACAAATAGATTAGCGTTTGATTAGATATATAGGCGGCCAAGAGAAGCATCGCTAAAATACATACAATCGTTGTTAAATCGTTCATATATAATAAATAAGGATTATATTATTTATTATAGAGCTCGCACGCGTCGCGACGCGACACAATCATCACTTCAAGAAGGTGATCGCATTGGAGACACATGTCTTGTTAATTTTGCGTGTTTGACCTGCGCCTGTCTTGTAAGAAACTTGCTGCAAACAGTTTGGATCTGCACGAATGGCCGCGATCAACAACGGTAGCGTCTTGTATTGCTCCATGATCGCGGTGGCACTTACTGAACTGATCCCAGGTATCTGGCAGAGCATGATTTCCCCAATATTTTCTGGCGTAATATTTTCTTTTTTCACCTTTTTTACAACAGAACAATACGAAGAGGGCGTCGCCGAGGGCTCTTCTTGTGCAACAGATTCGTCGCCAATTGTTGCAACAGGTTCCAAAACTGTCGGCAAGCTCTTTTTATAAAAGGGGGTTTTCCCTTGTTGCTCGCTTTTTGCGATTTTTAGTGCACAGTTGCATATGATCAATGCACTTTCTTCGACACTTAAACTACGCATCACAGAGAACCCCTTGAAATAGTTTAGCGAGACCATCGCGGAATATAGCGTCATTTTGTCTCCTCGACCTTTAAAGACATTGAACTTGTCCATCGACCCCTCTACCAAATACATAATATTGTGGTTAGGATGGTCGATCCCAGTAAGACGATATGACTGCTCCTCGTATCTTCCGTCTTTGATGCTAGAAGACAAATCCTTTAATGTTTTTCTTTCTATAATTATCTTTTCTTCCTTCTCATCGCAAATAATGACATCTCCTAAAGGCAATTGTTCTTGCACAATGGTTAATACTTGGAACGAGGCATCGGTGGTCACCAAAAATTGGATGGAGGCAATAAGGTCAGATTCACGTACATCAATTTTGATAATCATTTTACAAGTGCAATTCTAAGTGTATTATACGATAGTTTCCTTATACGATAGTTTCCTTATACGATAGTTTCCTTATACGATAGTTTCCTTATACAATTTAATAAATTGTTATTAAATTGTTTTGTATATTGTATTATTGTATTGCACATATTGTATTGCACATATTGTAACAGAATTAAATGCCTCCTAAAGTAGCGCGGTAACCATATCTCTGTGTTTGAATAGTGGTGCTAGGAATGCACTTGAGTCCAAACAAAGTATTCACGGCGCGTCTGATAGGAACATTGCTGCTTAAAAACCATCCCACGCTAGGTGATAACCCGGCCTTCTTGTTGCCTCCACAGTTAGGTCTATTTACTAAAGATGCCACGTGACGCGACGCTTTCGATCCACTTAAATATACCATTTTATATATAGTGATAATATAATATTTTTAAAAAGGGGCGATTTTTTACGGGTTGCAATACAATTTAATGAAAACTACTTAAACACAACACGACATATATATTAATATCAATATTTGCAACAATGGATCTAAAAACACTTCTACACGACGACGACGTTATTAAAAGCGAAGGGGGTGGGTTATTATGGAACCCGTTTAATTCCCAAAATATCGAGATTACATTGACCGATGTTCAATCTATTCTTGTAAGTTATGGACTACCACCTACAGTAAACAATTTTACCATCTATAAAAGAGCGTTTATACATCGATCGTATACAAAACGCCCCCAATATGAAAACATGTTGCAAAATATCCAGATCGCAGAAAGACCGCCAAACTGTCCTCCCTTAAGTACTAAATCGAATGAAACGCTAGAGTTTTTGGGGGATGGAGTGCTGGAGCTAGCGGCCAAGTTCTTCTTGTACAGAAATTTCCCTAAAGAAGACGAAGGATTCATGACAGACAAAAAGATCGCGATGGTGAAAAACGAGTCGATTGGAAAAATTGTGATGGAAATGGGGTTACATAAGTGGTTGATTGTCTCTAGAAACGCAGAGGAAAAGGGACTCCGGACCAATATAAAAAAGTTGGGGTGCTTGTTTGAGTCGTTTATTGGCGCGATCTTCTTGGATTTCAACAAGACAGACATAGATGATGCAAACCAGATGTTTAGGAACACTTTTATTACTGGACCTGGGTGGCAGTTCGCACAACTATTCTTGGAAAATGTCTTTGAGAAGCATGTTGATCGTGTCGCGCTAATCACGAATAATGACAATTACAAGAATCTGTTACAAGTGGTTATACAAAAAGAGTTCAAGATAACGCCTGACTATTTAGAGATGACAAGTGGTGCGGAAGATGAAGAAAGCAAAGACTATCGCATGGGGGTGTTTCTCTGTTTGGGGCAACCTATTTATAAGGTGGAACCCAAAGATGCAGTGCATATAGATGACATCAAAACATTTGCCGAAATACATGAGACACTGAGACGCAATAAAACAGTTTTTGTCATGTTGGGACGAGGAGACCATAAAATCAAGAAAAAAGCGGAACAAGTGGCGTGCGAGCGCGCGTTAAAATCATTGAGAGCGCATGGGAATATCGTTTAGGAGAGATTTCGACGGCGTTTTGTTTTTCTTCTTCTGGTTCTGGTTCTGGTTCTCTTTTTTGTTTTTGCTTTTGGGTTTCTTTTTCCGCCCATGATGTTGCAAAATGATTCATTTGATTCTTCTTCAACGATGGGATTCTCGACGATAGAGGTGTCTGCTTCATTAATTATGGTGTCAAAGATTATTTTTTGTTGTTCTTCTGTAAATTTTGAAGAGATTGCATTGTCTATAGAACCAACAACGCTGGCGCTTATAAGTGCAGATCCTTCCCCAAATTTTTCTTTGGGTTTGGTTTTACAAAAAAATTTTGCTATTTTGCGAATTTCTTCATTAGTGGCTTCAGGAATGTCTTGTTCTCTTAATTTGGTTTTAATTTCAACAAATTTGGGCGTCATCATGAGGTTTAGAACTTTTCTAAATTTTTTTTTAGAAAATATCTGACCATGATTTGTTTTGTCTTCAAGTTCAGGACGCATTTTTTTGTCCAATTTGTAATACGCATCTGATTCATTAAATCGTTTTATAAATTCTTCATCAGAAAGATTAGTGGTTATTACCTCGGGTTGTATTCCATTTTTATAGTATGGGTTGTTGTGGATTACATGTGTGGTCTCGGGATTAAACTTCATTCTTTTTGGGTCATTAAACTTTGAAGGTATGATAACTGAATCAGGGTCGTTCTGCACTTTTTTCTTTACTGACTTAGCAGGCGGTCTCGTGTCTCCTTTAGCTCCCCCGCGTTTCCGTGTCTTCATATATTACGCAGGCAAAATATTACAATGCAATTTGCGTTAGAAATAGCGACATGGTGATTCCTAACGCATCGTGCGCCCTCTCTTTTTACATGCACTCTATATATTCAAATACTTTTGCGCATTTGAATATACAGTTTTATATATTTAAATTATATAGACATGAACATTTTCGACAAACTTGGGTTAGAAAACAAACCCTTAATTGTTGTAGATCCCCCTAAAAATATTCTAAGATTGAAAAAACCAATGGAGGATGTTATCGCGCAACAAATAAAGAAAACAGACTCGCGTGCCGCCAACGAAGGCAACAAACTCTTTCAAAACATTGGCGCGGAATTAAGCATGGTTTCTAAAGGCGTAACCACTAGTTCCCAAAAACCCACTTCTTCTAAACCTTCTGCTCCCACCATTATAAAAAAACCTGTTGTCAAAAAACTGCCCTCTAAAATTACCATGACAGAAGGGAACGAACAACCTCTCGAGATAACCCCCATGTCTTTAGCGATCCAAGAAGTAGACAAGATGGATGCAGCAGCCCCCTCTGTATCGACCGCGGCAGTAGTTCCTACCACCACCAAACCTAAAAAAAAGATCACTCTGGCCGATAAGGCTCGGTTCGCGACTGTGATTGGTGACACCACTCTTAAAAAACGCATCCGCACCGATGTCTCCCATATCAACCTGAAAGCACCCAGTTACTACATGAACAACCGCGCCATTTTTATCAACTCGATCAACGAATTGTTTCAACCATACAAAGA
>Ga0209499_1000715_pt1 | contig 24267 bp, 24 predicted proteins | sample C_130208_EF_Meta_FD_187306 | JGI IMG/M metagenome (GOLD analysis project Ga0209499, IMG submission 187306) | Freshwater microbial communities from Lake Croche, Canada to study carbon cycling - C_130208_EF_MetaG (SPAdes) (version 2) | ecosystem: Environmental > Aquatic > Freshwater > Lake... | reverse complement strand
CCGCCCGTGAATGGCCGCCGCCAGCGACTCATCGGCCTCACCCGCCCGGATCTTCTTCCGCACCTCCGCCAGTTCCGTGGCCACCTCCAGCAGAATGTGAAAATGGTTGGACATGAAGCAATAGGACAATATCCGGTTGCCCGAAAAGTTCTCATACATCCGCATATACATCCGCTGTTGTTCCCGCTCCACATCCCCGAACACAAACTCACGGTTCACCGCCCGGCTGACGCAGTGGTAGATCACCGGCTTGTCCGCCCCAGGCGTCACAGGAAGAATCCAACGTGCCAGTCTCGTTTTTATGCGTTACGCCGGTTCCTCCCGCCGTCAACCGGTTTCTCCACTATGGGCCAGTCCCTTGATGCACCAAAGGTGGCGCGCTACCGCCGGGAGCGCACGCCAATGAAATGTGAATACGCGGGCCGTCAGAGGGTCCACGGTGCCCACCATTCTCCACGCATGGTCATGCGGCCTGCATCGAGGCCGCGCCACCATGCCCTTTCTAAAACCGCACCTCGCCTGCCAGTTCCTTCGCTTCTTCCGCCGTCCGCTCCGCCGTCCGCTCCGCCTCCGCTTGCAATGCGTCGATCTCCTTTTCCAGATCCTCCTGCTGAGCGGAAACAATCTGCCCGATCACTGCCGCGTCATCCTCCGCCGCCTGAAAGATTTGGTCATCCGCGCTGGCCCGCACGCCACGATGGGTCTGTCACTTCAACTATGGGTCTGTCCCTTAGAACACTGAAAAGCCGAAATGCTCCAAGACGGCTGCTTCATCAATGCCCAAGAGGCGCACCGAAATCTTCGCCTACATCGATTCCTACTACAACACCCACCGCAAACACTCCGCCCTCAACTACCAGACGCGGGCCCAATTTGAAGCCGAAATCCACTCCTTAAAATAAGCAAAAAACGGTTCAGAAATCCGTTACATCTCATTATGTGGTGCGAGCCTTTATCAAGCAGCGCGAGATGATGCTGGCCCGCGCGGATGTCCTCAAACGATTGGCTCAGTTGGATGCCGGCCTGCTTGAGCACGACGAGGCGCGGCGGGTGATTTGGCGCGAGCTGCAGCCCTTGTTGAGTCGGCTGCCCGTCGAGCCGAAACGGAAGATCGGCTTTCGTCAGTAATCGTTGGCGGGTTCACTTCGGCGTTCCTCTTCCTTGGGGGGATGGATGGAGCGCCGACTTCAGTCGGCTTGGCTTCGCGAGGGTTCAGAAGGATTTAGCCGCAAAAAGGGGAGTTATGGGGATGGCTTTGGGATCGCGATGGTAGGCGTTGAGATCGCGATGCAAATCGCTCCGTTGAGGCGGCGGAACCGATGGATTGGGTCGTCGTTACGGCCTCTGCGGGTGGCTCGTTTTTCCATCTCAACCGCCAAAACTCGTTGAATCTGCGTTCTTTGAATGAGTTAAATTCCGATTTTGTTGGGCTGGTCATTCAGGATCCGTGGCCGCGCAAATTCTTTTCTGTAAAATCTTCTGATTGAGATCTGGCAGGCCGAAGACTTTCTGTTAGTTCAGTTGTTGTTTTTTAGTTTCGGGTTGGAGGTAGATTTCCCCAGTTTCCCATTCCTCGGAGATCTCGATGACGATGCCGGTCACCAGGCGAAGCAGCGAGGATTCGTTGGGGAAGAGGCCGACGACACGGGTGCGGCGCTTGATCTGCGAGTTGAGCGTCTCGCACATGTTAGAGGTGCGCAGGCGTAGGCGACCCGCTTCGGGGAAACTGAAAGCGGTGAGTCCTTCGGGGATGTTTTCCTCGGCCCAGGTGGCGAGCTTCGGCGCGCTTTTCTCGTAGGTTTTGACGAATTCAGCGAGCTTGGCTTCGGCATGTGCGCGGTCTTCGGAGTTGAAGATCCGGCGGATGTCGTCGGCGATTTTTTGCTTGAGGTCTTTGGTGGGAACGTAGGCCTGGGCGTTCTGCTGGAGGTGGAATTGGCAGCTCTGCCAAGGGCTGGAGTTGAGGGTGGAGCGCAGCGCGGCACGGAGGCCGACGTGGGCGTCGGAGGTGGCGCAGTCGGGGATGCCGATACCGCGCTCCTTGAGGCCGTTCAAAAAGTTACGCCAATGGACTTCTGCTTCAGAGAGAGCACAACTGACGCCGATGACGAGGCGTTTGCCGTTGTCCCGGCGGATGCCGATGGCGATGAGGGTGGCGCAATCCCTGGCGTTGCCGTCGATGCGGACCTTATAGTAGGTGGCGTCGGCAAACAGGTGAGAGATCTCTGGAAGGGGGCGGTTGCGCCATTTTTTAAACTCCCCCTCCAGCTCGGCGGTGAGATTGGAAACCTGGGTGGAAGAGACGTCGAAACCGAAGAGATCGCCCATCACGGTGGTGACGCGGCGGGTGCTGACTCCCTTGAAGATACATGCTTGAAATGGCGGCTTTGAGGGCGCGGTCGCTGCGACTGCCCTTCTCCAACAGGGAGGTGCGGAACGGGGCATCGCTGCCGCGGACCTGGGGCGTGGACAGATTGAGCCCGCCCATCGTCGTGTGGAAGTTGCGGGGTTTGAAGCCGTTGGCGTGGCCGTTACGCTGCTCGACGCGTTCATAAGGACCTGCGCCGATGTGCTTGGCGCGCTCGATGAGCATGGCGGCGTTCATGAGCAGTTCGGCGATCCTTGGGAGGCCTTCGCCGAGGCCGTCCTGAAGAAGATTGATGAGATCATTGCGAGTGGTAGTAGTAGTTGCTTGGTGTTCGTCCATGGCTGTTGCTTTTTGGTTCGCACCTCCAGCAACCAGTTCTGGGCGGACACCACAACCCCGGATGGGGAGGGCGCACCGCCGGTCAGGCAGTCGATTCCGCTACGCTCCATCGCCGCCTGACCGGCGGACTCGGGCTTCGTAGCCTTTTACAGACAAAGACTTACACTACCGTTGGGAGGATTTTGCTTGTAATCCGAGCGCGCATGGTAAGAATGCATGATATAGAACTTGGGTCTCCGAGTTCCCCGTCAGCCCAATCCCCCCACGTCATGAAGCCAACAAGCTTTCGATTTCGATTTTCCAGCCGAGCCGTTTATCATGCGGTTGCCATCTTAGGAGTCGCTCTGTTAGAATGCGGAAAAGGTGTGGCGCAGGTGCCACCGCCGGGGATGACGGCAACCCCTCTGGCCGAGGAGGCGGCGAAGATTCCAGAGGATCAACTCGATTCGCTGGTGGCGCCGATCGCGCTCTATCCCGACGCGCTGCTGAGTCAGACGCTGGTGGCGGCCACCTATCCGCTCGAGGTCATCCAGCTCCAGCAGTGGCTGAGCAAGAACAAGGGCCTGCAGGACAAGGCGCTGGCGGATGCGGTGGCCAAGCAGCCGTGGGACCCGAGCATCCAAGCGATGGCCGGCTTTCCGGAGGTGGTCACGAAGTTGGCGGAGAACATCCAGTGGGCGTCGGATTTGGGCAACGCCTTCCTCGCCCAGCAAGCCGATGTGATGGCGGCGGTCCAGCGCATGCGCGCGAAGGCCCAAGGCACGGGCAATTTGAAATCCAGCGCGCAACAAAATGTGACCACCCAGGTGGTTGACGGGGGCACGCAGGCCATCGTGATTGAACCGGCCAGTCCGAACGTCGTTTACATTCCGTCGTATGATCCGGTGGTGGTTTACGGGGCTCCCACCTATCCATATCCGCCGCTTTACTATCCCGGGTATGTGCCGGGCATGGGGCTGGCATTCGGGGCGGGCTTGACCCTGGGCGCGGCCTGGGGTGGCGGCTGGGGCTACGGGTGCGGCTGGGGCCACGGCGACGTCAACGTCAATGTCAATAACAGCTATGTGAGGAACTCCAACCGGGGTCTCGCCCAAAATAGCAATTGGAACCACAATCCGGCGCATCGCGGCAACGCTCCCTATGGCAATCGCCAAACCGTCAATCAATACGGCGGCGCGGCTCGTGCCCCGGGTGGCGTCGGTGGAGTTGGTGGCGTCGGACGTCCCGGCGGTGTTGGTGGCGTCGGACGTCCCGGCGGTGTTGGTGGCGTCGGACGTCCCGGCGGTGTCGGTGGAGTCGGTGGAATCGGGCGGCCCGGCGGTCCCGGTGGTCCCGGTGGAGCTGGAGGAATCGGTGGTGGCGCGGTGAATCGTCCCGGTGGCGGTGGAATCGGTGGTGGCGCGGTGAATCGTCCCGGTGCTGGGGCGAGCACGCTGCCAGCCCGAGGCGGCAGCGCGGATCGCATTGGTGGGCGCAGTCCCTCTGCGGGCGGCGGTGGCAGCGCTTTTGGCGGCGGCGGCGCGAGCAGCAGAAGCTCGGCGGGTGCGGCCAGCAGCAGAGGATCGCGCAGCATGAGCGGCGGCGGTGGTGGCGGCGGACGTAGCGGCGGTGGTGGCGGACGCAGCGGCGGCGGCGGCAGAAGATAATAAACCCTCCAAGGAGAACAACCCATGAAATCAAAATCAGACATCATGACTGCGACCCGAATCTTTGCTTCTGTGGTCTTCCTTTCCGGCATGGTGGCTCCTGCCTTACAGGCGGAGTCGCCGGCCAAACCCGAGGAGGCAGCCACACCCGCGGCCAAACAGCTCGAGTTCGACACGCCGCAACTGGCGGGGGATCGCCTGCTGCAGGCGGCCGAGGCTTGCGACGTGCCTGCCCTCAAGGAGATTTTGGGGCCGGAGAGCGTGGACCTCGTCAGTTCAGAGGATCCCGTCAAGGACAAGGAGCGGCTGGCCGCGTTTGTCGCCATGGCCAAGGAAAAGCATTCCATCGAGGTGGACCCAAAGAATCCAAAGCGCGCCATCCTGTCGGTGGGCAACGATGAGTTTCCGCTGCCCATTCCGGTGGTGAAGCACCAAGAGAAGTGGTCGTTCGACACCAAAGCCGGCCGCACCGAGATTCTCAACCGGCGCATCGGCATGAACGAGCTGGATGTCATCGAGATTTGCCACGGCTTTGTCGATGCGCAGCACGAATATGCCGCGCAAAAGCATGATGATTCGAAGGTGAACCAATATGCCCAGCGAATCATCAGCACGCCGGGCAAACATGACGGTCTGGCGTGGCAGAATGCGGATGGCACCTGGGGTGGACCGGTGGGTGATGGAATCGCCAAGGCTCTTGAGCAAGGCTACTCGAACAAGGGTCAACCCTACCACGGATACCGATTCAAAGTCCTCAAAAGCCAAGGTCCGGCGGCACCATTGGGCCCAATGGATTTTGTGGTGAAGGGTGCCATGATTGGAGGGTTTGCCTTGGCGGCGGGGCCGGCCCAGTATCGTGTCACCGGCGTGAAAACGTTTGTGGTCGGTCCCAGCGGAACGGTGTACGAGAAGGACTTGGGACCGGACACCCTGAAAGCCTTCCAGGAACTGGAGCGCTTCAACCCCGATCAGACCTGGCGAGCCACTGAAGACCAGTGGTAGGCGGCAGAATGGGCGATTTCAGAGCGTGGTTCCGGCGAGGAAAGGGTCGCCGGTTTTGAGTTGGAGGATGTTGGTCGTCGTCACGCGGGCGATTTCCGCCAGCGCCTCGCGCGTGAGGAAGGCCTGATGGGCGGTGATGAGGACGTTGGGAAAAGTCATGAGCCGGGCCAGTTCATCATCCTGAAGCACCGCGCTGGAGAGGTCCTCGTAGAAAACGCCCTCCTCCTCTTCATAGACATCCAGGGCCACCCCGCCCAGTTTGCCGGACTTGAGAGCCGCGATCACCGCCGAGCTTTCCACCAGTTTGCCACGGCTGGTGTTGACCAGATAGGCCCCGGGTTTCATCAGGGCGAGAGTTGCGGCATTGAGCAGGTAATGGGTCTCTGGCGTGAGGGGCAAATGCAGGCTCACCACATCGCTTTGCGCCAGCAGGGTGTCCGCGCGGGTGTAGTGGATCCCGTGCTGCGCCGCCCATTCGGGCATCGGCAGCGGGTCATGCGCCAGGACCCTGCATCCGAAGCCCGCAAAAATCTGCGCCGTGACGCGTCCGATCTTGCCCGTACCGAGGATGCCGATGGTCTTGCCATGCAGATCAAACCCGACCAGACCATTGAGGGAGAAGTTCTGTTCACGCACCCGGTTGTACGCGCGATGAATCTTGCGGTTCAGCGAGAGCAGCAGCGCCACGGTGTGTTCCGCGACGGCATGAGGAGAATAGGCTGGCACCCGTACCACGTGGATGCCCAGTTCGCGGGCCGCAATCAGATTCACATTGTTAAATCCTGCGCAGCGCAGGGCCACCAGTGTCACCCCGAGCCCCGCCAGCTTCGCCAGACCGTCACGATCCAGGTGATCATTAACGAACACGCACACGACCTGCGCGCCCTCGGCCGTGCTGGCCGTCCCGGCGCTGAGCCGGAAGTCGTGATGGCGCAGAATGATTCCGGTGCCAGCCGCCGCGCGCTCGAAATGTTCACGGTCGTAGGGCTTGGTGTCGTAGAAGGCGACGGTGATGGGGGGCATGGGGAGAGATGGGTTGAATTCGTGATCCTATACCTGCGGCAGCCTGCCGTAAAGCAAACACGAGCGCCAAACTTTGCTTGTATTGGAGGTGTGGATTGGGTGATGCTATCGGCCATGAAGCTCGGTTACACGATTCTGTACGTTCATGACGTGCCGCGCGCGGTGGCGTTCTACGAGGATGCGTTCGGCCTCGGGCGTCGCTTCGTGCACGAGGCCGGGATGTATGCCGAGATGGACACTGGCGCCACCACGCTTTCCTTCGCGTCCTACGGGCTGGCGAAATCGAACCTGCCGTGCGGGTTTCGGGAAAACAGCGCGTCAGGTCCGCCTGCGGGATTCGAGGTCGCGTTCATCACCGACGACGTGCAGGCTGCCTATGACCGCGCGCTGGCCGCCGGGGCAATCCCTGTGGCACCGCCGGCCACCAAGTCATGGGGACAGACGGTGGCCTTCGTCCGCGACAAGGATGGCATCGTGGTCGAGCTCTGCTCGCCCTCGACCCAGTCGTGAAGCGAAAGGCGCGCTCGTGATTAGGAGCGACGACACTCCTGTCGTCGGGCGGAAGGAATATTCAGGAACAAGCGCCACAGGCTCGCTCACATGGTCCGCTCTTTCTCACGCACCACATGAGTGTGGTGCCTCCTGATGGCTTACTTCGCGGGCTTGGGTTCCACGTAGGGCGGATGGGTCCAGAGGTCATCGCGGTGGCGCGCTCCCTCAACACATCCCACCTCAGCCGCCTAACAAGGTGGTCCGCGTGAACAGCGGCAGGACGTGGATGCCGCGCGCCTCGATGGCCTGGCGGCCGCCTTCCTCGCGATCCACGAGCACCAGGCAGAAGGCGATCCTGCCGCCAGCGCGTTCGATGGCGTCGATGGCATTGAGGGTGGATCCGCCGGTGGTGATGACGTCATCGACGACGATCACGTTGTCGCCGGGCTTGAAGTTGCCTTCGATTTGTTTGCCGGCACCGTGGCCCTTGGGTTCCTTGCGCACGGTGAAAACCTGCAGGGCCTCGGCCGGGTGTTTGGCCGCCGAAGTCATGCCCACGGCCAGGGAAATCGGGTCGGCACCTAAGGTCATGCCACCGATGGCATCGATCTTGAGTTGTTCGGAGTGGATTTTCGAGCGCACGGCGTGCCATGCGAGGTCGCCGATAAGATTGGCGCCGAAGGGATCCAGGGCGGTGACACGGCAATCGATATACAGATCGCTCGGTTTGCCGGAGGCCAGGGTGAACGTGCCGGTGCGCACGGATTTTTCGAGCAGGAGTTTTTTGAGGGCGGCGGTGGTCTGACGCATGGCGCGAGGATTGGAGATGGCCGGCGCGGGGGCAAGCGCGGAGTGGGAGAGTGAGGTATGATCGAAACGCGGAGCAGCGGAGGCGCGGAGGTGGGAGCGGAGCGATGAGCCACGCCATGCTTCCAACCACTCCGCGATCTCTCCGCGCCCTCCGCGCCCCCGCGTTTCGATTTGCGCACGGTCTTTTGGTGCTGGTCAGAGGGCGAGCGTAGCGCTTAGTTTCCGGCAGATGATCTTAGCATTGATGGAACCCTCAGGACTGATCGCGCAGGGCGGCCCGCTGGTGTGGGTGCTGCTCGGACTGGCCTTTATCGGCTCGGTGTGCGTGGTGGAGCGCTTGTTTTTCTTCCACCGGGCACGCGTCAACGTCGGCGATCTGCTGGTGGGGCTGTCGCATCACATCCGGCGGCGGGCCTTTGCCGAGGCGCTCCACGAGGCGGCGCGCGCGCCGGGACCGGTTGGACGGGTGGCCCACGCCGGCTTGTTGCGTTATTACCTGAACCGCGCGGACTTGCGCGACGTCATGCAGGAGGCCGGCCAACTGGAAGTCCCGCAGATTGAGAAAAACATCCGGGTGATCCTCGGCGCGGCATTGCTGGCCCCCTTGGTGGGGATGCTGGGCACGCTGTTAGGGATGTTGGAAACCTTCCAGAAAGTCAGCGAGCATGGCGGCTTTACCGGCCCGGCCGAGTTGTCCGCCGGCGTTTTCACCGCCCTCATCACTTCGGTGCTGGGACTCACCGTGGCGGTGCCGATGTATTTGTTTTACCTGTATTTCCTCGGGCGGGCGAAACGCCTGGTCCATCGCATCGAGCGGGCAGGCATCGAGATGGTCCACTTGATCGCCGATGCGCGTGAGGAAGATGAATACGCGCCGTTCCGCGGGGAGGTCAGCGCAGGCCGCAAACCGGCCAAACCCCCGTTGCCGCACGCCCCGTGAAACTCGAACTGTCGTTGCCGGAACGCCCCGGAATGCTGCACGCGGTGCCGATTTTAAATCTGTTCGCGCTGTTGTGGCTGTTCATTCTGTTGAGCCCATTGCTCTTGCAGCAGTCCGGGGTGGCGGTGGACCTGCCACCCTCGCGCTTTCAGCTCGAGCGCTACGAAGGCGCGCTGGTGGTGACGCTTGGGCCCGGGGAAGCCGCGCCGCGCATCCACTTCGGGCGCGATTTGGTGACGCTCGCGGAGCTCGCCGCCCGGCTGGATCAGCTGAGCGCCGACGGGGCCCCGACGAAGTCCATGGTGCTGCTTCAAACCGATGCGGGAACCCCGGTGGGTGTCGAACGGCAAGTCACCGAACTGGTGCTGGGCAAGGGCTTCCGGCTGGCCATGGTGGGCTCCAATACCCCCGTCGCACCGCTTTCAGGGCCGCAACCGGGTCACCAGTGATGGGCAAGCGCGTTTCCAGCAAACACAAGCGGATGGCGGCACCGGATTGGGTGTTCATTTGGCGGCGGCCCAAGGCATCCATCGGGCGGCAGATGGCCGCCACCCTGATCGTGGCCGGGGCGTTCGCCATTTTTCTAACATTCATCCACATCCGGGTGGCCTCGCCGGTGCCGTGGGCCAGCCAAAGGGCCGCGGTCATCCAAGTCACCGCCGACGCCGTGGGCGGGGCCCTCACCTTGCGGGCGCGGGAAGGTGGGCCGTTTCCCTCGCGTTTCGCCCCCGCTGAGTGGGTAGGTGCCAGTGCTCTGGAACAAGCTGCGTTGGACGGTGCCCGCTGGCGGCCACCCGCCTATGTCCCGATGCTGAGGGAATTGCCCGACGAGCGAGCCCCGCGGCTTGGGTTGGCGGCCAAAGGCGAGGCCACTCTGCCGAAGCTGCGGCCCGGACCGCTTGCGGTTGCGCCGGCGGTCCAGCTCAGGTTGGCCCCGCGGCTCTACCCACTCTCCGGGATCACGGTTGCGGCGATGCCTCGTGAGTTGCCGCCATTCGCCGACCCCGTGGACGCAGCGCTGACTGCGGCACCCTGGCGGTTTCTGGTGCGGCTGAATGCCGCAGGCAACGTGTTGGATTGCGTCTCGCTGGCTGGCGGCGATGACCTCGGGCTGGCTCCGTTGGAGGTCTGGCTGCGCCATGTGTCATTCAACCCCGCCCCCGATGCGCCATCCCGTTGGATGGCGGTAGGCGTCGGATTCACCAATCAACCCGCCGATGGACCTGACGCTCACTGATTTTGTGCTGTTCGTGCTGTTTGGATCCTGCGGCCTGGTGCTGTGGTTCACGCTGGTGTCGCGGAGCCTGCGGATTCGGGCGGAACGCCGGGCACTGGCCCACCGGGTCATTTGCCGGCTGTGCCTCCATGCCTTCGAGGATCAGAGCCCCCCGGCCATCGTCGCGTGCCCGGTTTGTGGCGCCCTCAATGAAACGGGCCGGAGTCGCCGCCTTGGGTAACCCTAAAAACCGCGAATGAACACGAATGAATGCAAATTAGATATTCAAAACCAATGACTTGCGAGGATTCATGAGTTCACCTATTGGGTGAGGATCGGGGTTCCTGTCATTCTTTGAAAATCAGTGTCAATTTGCGTTTATTCGCGGTTTCATTTTTCCATTGAGGGGTAACTGATCGCCTTGCACAGAAACTCCCGCGATGAGGCTTGCGCGGTGAGGTGGGATCCTCCAGAGTGCGTCCCGAAACTATGAACGAACGACGCGTCGTCATCACCGGCATTGGTTGCATCACCCCTTTGGGCAATGATCTAGCCACCACATGGGCAGGCCTCAAAGCAGGCCGCAGCGGGATTTCTCGAATCTCGCAGCTCGACCCAGCACCCTTCGATTGCAAGATCGCCGGCGAAGTCAAAAACTTCGATGCCGATGGCTATTTCAGGGTTCCCAAGGACGCGCGGCGCTCGGACCGCTACGTCCAGTTCGCGGTGGCTGCCGCCAAAATGGCCATGGCGGACTGCGGCCTCGACATGGCCACGGAGGATCCGCGCCGCTTCGGCGTGATGGTGGGCAGCGGCATTGGCGGGCTGGCCACCCTGGAACGCGAGCACGGCACCTTGATGACCAAAGGTCCCAAGCGGGTCTCGCCGTTCACGATTCCGATGATGATTTCCAACATCGCCAGCGGCATCATCTCGATGGAATTCGGCCTCAAAGGACCGAACATGTGCATCGTCACCGCCTGCGCCACCTCCAACCACAACATTGGCGAGGCCTGGCGCATCATCAAATTCGGCGATGCCGATGGTTTCCTCTGCGGAGGGGCGGAGGCAACCATTTTGCCGATGGGCCTGTGCGGCTTCGGCAACATGAAAGCCCTCAGCACCCGCAACCATGAGCCTGAGCGCGCCTGCCGTCCGTTCGACAAGGGCCGCGACGGCTTTGTCATGGGCGAAGGCTCCGGCGTGATCTTCCTTGAGGAACTGGAACACGCGAAAAAACGCGGTGCGCCCATCTACGCCGAGCTTATCGGCTACGGCATCAGCGCCGACGCCTATCACCTCAGCGCCCCGTCGCCCGACGGCTCCGGCCCGGCCTACGCCATCCAAATGGCGCTCCATCACGGCCAGAAAAACCCGCAGGACGTCGATTACCTCAATGCCCACGCCACCTCCACGGGCCTCGGCGACATTGCGGAAACCAAGGCCATCAAGATGGCGTTTGGCGAGCATGCCAAAAACGGGCTGATGGTGAGTTCCACCAAGTCGATGACCGGTCACATGTTGGGAGCGGCCGGTGGGGTGGAATTGATTGCCAGCATCATGGCCATCAAGGACGGCGTGATCCCACCCACCATCAACCTCGAGGACCAGGACCCGGAGTGCGATCTGGACTGCGTGCCCAACGTCGCCCGCGAGGTGCCGATCAAAACCGCCCTCAGCAACAGCTTCGGCTTCGGCGGCCACAACGCGTCGGTGCTGGTCAGCAAGTTCGAGTAAGCACCAGCCGCCCTCCAGCGGGGCGCCAGGTTTCCTTTTCCATGGACACTCCGCTTCACCGCCATGCCTGCGAGGTCGCGTTCGGCGACACCGATGCCAGCGGCTGGATGCACTTTCCCAACATCTTCCGCTACGTCGAGGCGGCTGAGCACGAATTCCTCAAGGGGCGCGGCATCCTGGTCTTCGACCGGTTGTTAGGCGGGTGGCCGCGCGTTCAGGTGGCCTGCGACTACCAACGGCCGTTGCTGGCCGGCGAGCGCATCGAGGTGCTGCTGGCCATCACCCGTGTCGGGGCCACATCGGTCGCCTGGGACTTTGAAGTCCTCACCGCCGCGGGTGAGACCGCCGCGCTCGGCAGCATCACCACCGTGCGCGTCAATCATGAGGGCAAGCCTCAGCTCATCTCCGCGAGCGAGCGCGCCCACTTGGAGGAGCGCGGACTTTAGTCCGCTCTTTTCACCCCATCACCGGGCGGACTGAAGTCCGCGTTCCACTTCCCATCATGGACACCCCTCCCGAATCCACCGGCCGCGTCGTGATCGTCCCCACGCCGATCGGCAACCTCGGCGACATCACGCTGCGCGCACTGGAAATCCTCAAGACCGCCGACCGCGTCGCCTGCGAAGACACCCGCCATTCCGCGCCCCTGCTCGCCCACCACGGGATTTCCGGCAAGACGCTCGTTTCCCTGCACGAGCACAACGAGGCGCGCCGCGCGCCCGAGTTGGCCGCCGCCGCCCGCGCCGGAGAAACCATCGCCCTGATCAGCGATGCCGGCATGCCCGGCATCTCCGACCCCGGCTACCGCCTCGTCCAGGCCTGCATCGCCGCCGACACACCTGTCGAGGTGCTGCCCGGACCGTCGGCCGTGATCACCGCGCTCATCGGCTCGGGCCTGCCGTGCCACGCGTTCCGCTTCGGGGGCTTTCTTTCGGTCAAAGCCGGTAAACGCCGCAGCGCCCTCACCGCCGCGCTGGAATCCGGTGAAACCGCCATCTTCTTCGAGTCGCCCCACCGGATCGTCTCGACCCTCGAGATTCTAGCGGAAATCAACCCCGCCGCCCGCACCTGCGTCGCGCGCGAGCTGACCAAGAAATTCGAGACCTATCACCGCGGCCCCGCCACCGAGTTGCTGGCCTATTTTCAGGCCCACCCGCCCAAGGGCGAGATGGTGTTGTTAGTGCATGCGCCGGAGTGACCGTGCTTGAGGCCATGGGCGTCGCGCGGGCAGGGTTGCGCCCGGGATCAGGGCGCATTCATCTTCAACGGCAGGGAGGCGGACGGGAAATCCTTGAGGGTAAGGCTAAACATCAGCCCGTATTCCCGGTTGATGCGGTTATCGCGCAGGGACAGGCCGATGCCGGCCATCCAGTTGCCCAGGTCGCGGTGGAGCGCGTATTGCTGGTATTCGAGCGTGCTGTCGTCGAGTTCCATCTGGTGGTGGGTGCCGATGCCCCAGTTTTCCGACAGGCGGGTGTAAGTGGTCAGGCCAATGAGGTTGGTGTTGGTGAGGAGCTGCTGGCCGCTCAGGCGGTGGGTGTTGAGGCTGAACTCAAAGGAGTCGGTGGGAGTGAACCGCAGCGAGGAACTCACCTCGTTGTAATTCGCCGGGTCATGGGTGATGGGAACCTGGGTGCCCAGGGTGACGGCCATCCATGGCAATGGCTGCCATTGGACATCGTTATAGAGGTTGGCAAATGCCTGCGCATTGTTGGGGGCATGGATGAAGGCGTTGGCATAGGTATCGAGGTAAAGCCAGGAGAAGTTCGCGTTGTCGCGTTTGGTAATGAGGGTGTTGCGGGCACCGATGCGCAGCATGTTCCAGCTCTGCAGTTCGTCGGTGGCGGTGTAGCGCACCGGGTCCATGGGCAGCGGGCGGGTGGTCGGGGTGATCCGGTCCACCATCGGGTCTTCCAGCGCCAGATTGTCAGCGGACAGGACCGACCAGTTGGCATAGGGTTGGCAGACGTGCAGGATGCTGTCGAGCCCCCAGTCGTGGTTCTGATAGGACCCGTAGTTTCGGGTGAATTTGAGCGAGGACTCGGCACCGCAGTGCAGCTGGGTGCGGTTTGAGTCGCCTTCGGGGCCGGCCACCGCGAAGTAGCGCGAATAGCCCGCGCCCACTTCCGGGGTGAAGCTCAGGAAGCCGCCGAACAGCATCGGCATGGACAACACCTGGTAGGTGTTGAAGCGGCCGTAGCTCGCATCGAGCAACTGGGTTTTGATCGCCTGGCGCCGCGGATCATTGAGTGGCAGCGCGAGCAGGTTCTGGGCGAGTTGGCGATCGTGGCCGCTGAGTTGGGACAGCAGTGGTTGGGCTGCGGGGTCAGCGAGGGTGAGTCCCATCATCGGGTTGATGATGGCACTTTCGGTGCCGTCGGCGGCCTTTTGGCCGATGAGTCCGAGGGAGGCATTGCCTTCATGGAGGATCGGCAGGCCGAACAAGGGAGCGCGCACCCGGTCATAGGCGAGCTCCGGTAGGCGGGTGTCGGTGCGATAGAAATCGTTGATTCGGAAGCGCGCGTAGAGCGAGGTGAGCGATGAGGCATCGCGCCGGTAAATGCCCAAGGTGTTGTCCGGGTCGGGGTCGGTCTGGTATTCATCGCGCGCGAAATCCTCAAGATAGTATGGATCGCTCAACAGGTTGAGGTTGGAGTCGAAGCTCCAAGCCGCGTCATTTTCGAGGTGCGGTGTGGCCCGGTATTTGAATTTGGCGGAGTAGCGGTCGGGGCGGAGAGGCCCGCGCGGCTGGTAGGTGCCCGTGGTGCTGGTTTCCGGTGCCAAGTCGTAGAGATAGGCCAAGCTCAGGCCGCTGATCTCCTTGTAGTTGTCCAGGCGGGTATCGACCAGATCGACGCCCGTTCCCAGCCCGCGGGTGGCGCGCAAGTCGAAGTGCCAACGGGACAGCAACCACGCGTCCTTGGTGTCGCCGGTGAGCGGATCGGTGTCACCGCCGAGCATGATGCCGTAGGTGTTGAGCAGGTAGGCGCCCCAGGTGGAGCGGGCGCCGGGCAGAAAATGATAGCCGAGTTCGGCGTCGAGCGGTTGGCTCAGATAGGGCAACCAGAACACCGGCACCTCATTGGCATAGATCCACATGTTTTGGAACACGATCCGGTCCTCGGGATAGACCGTGGTTTTTTTGGCGCGAATCCAGAAATTCGGTTTTTCCACGTCATGGGTGGTGATGCCGCCGTTTTCGCCGACATAGACCTGTTTGGTGCCGTGTTGTTCCGAGGTGAACTTGCCCGCTTCGAGCAAGACCGGGTCGAGCGAGGCGCGCAAGCCGCTGGCGTCGAGGAATTTTCGTTCGTAATAATAGACGGCCCGGTCGCCGCGCTGCATGGCGTTTCCCTGATAGATGGAGACCGCCCCGTTGAAGGTGATGGATTTGGCGGTGGTGTCGAGCAAGGCGGTGTTGGCGAAGACTTCCAAGCCGTTGTCGCCGGTGACTTTGACCGGGCCGCCAAAGCGCACGCCGGTTTCGAGGTTGCCCTCGATGTGACCGCCTTGATTGTTGAGGGTGAGCTCCTTGGGCATCACGAACTCGAGGTTGCCGGCTGCGCCGAATGGGGCGCTGGGTGCCGGCACCGGAGTGATCAAGTCCACCGCCGGGACGGGTGCGGTGGCTGGCAGCACTTGTGCTTCCTGCGCACCGAGCGGTAGAAACAGCAGAGGAACGAGCCATGCACCGGATTTCAGCATCACCGCAATGAGAGAACCCACGGCCAGCGAAGTAAAGAGCGAAAGCCGCGGATGAAAATCCCATTTACCTGCGCGGGATTTGCGCCATGGTGACCGGATGCATTCCTTGCCACGGGTCGCCATCCTCGGAGTCACCGGCTTCATTGGCCGCGGCTTGCCCGCGCTGCTCGCCGAGCGTGGCCTGGCCTGCACCGGGGTGAGCCGGGCCGGTTGCGGCAACCTGCCGGAAGTGGACCGGTGGCAGACCCCGGCGACGCTGGAATTAGGCGGCCACCAAGCGGTGATCAATCTGGCCGGCGAGTCGATCGCGCGCCGCTGGACGGCGGCCAACCGGCGGCGGTTTGATGAAAGCCGGGTCGGACTCACGCGCCAGGTGGTGGAATCCCTGAGCCGGTTGCCGGCGGACGCGCGGCCTAAAGTGCTGATCAATGCCTCGGCGGTGGGTATTTATGGGGACCGTGGCGACGAGGTTCTGACCGAAGAATCTGTTCCCGGCAGCGGATATCTGGCCAATTTGTGCCAGGCCTGGGAGGCGGCGGCGCTGGAAGCCGCGGCGCTGGGTGTGCGGGTGGTGTGTCTGCGCACCGGGGTGGTGTTGGGGCGCGAGGGCCCGGCCTTCGAGCGACTGGCGTGGGTGTTCCGCGCGGGCTTGGGTGGCCGCCTCGGCTCGGGCCGTCAATGGATGCCGTGGATTCACGTCGCCGACCACCGCGCGGCCATCCTGCATGCGCTGGGCTCGGAGGCGTTGTCGGGGCCGGTCAACTGCACCGCCCCGGCGGCGGATCGCAATCGCTCGTTTACGCGCAAACTGGCGTCCGCTTTGCACCGCCCGGCGTTCCTGCCGGTGCCGGGTTTCGCCCTGAAATTGGCGCTGGGCGAGTTTGGTGGCGAGCTCACCGGCGGCCAGCACGCCCGCCCTGGGGCGCTCGAAGCCGATCACTTCAAGTTTCGTTTCCCGACGTTGGAATCAGCCCTGGCGGATCTGGTCAGTTACCCTAAACGGGAAAATGGAATGAGGTAATGCGGCTTTTTTACCACTGATTGCGCTGTTTTTAACTGATTTAACTGAAAGAATTGGATTTGTGCGAACAGACATTACGTTAACCTTTTAGGTGAGAGCGCATGCCGTCGTAACTTCTCGATCATCAGTTTAATCAGTGGTTCTCATTTTCCTCTCTAGGGTTGGATGCCGGCAGGCGGCGCGGACGGCGGCGCGGTGGGCGGCGACGCGCGCGGGCAGGGCCGCGTGGCTGGGGGTTTCAAACGTGAACGAGAGTGGGCACCCGTGGTGGGCGAGGAAAATCGCCTCGGGCCACCCACCGGGCACGTCAGCTTCCGCGGCGTGGAAAATCCAGCCGGGTCCGCGCGGCAGATGGCCATCGATTTCGGGGCCTGCTTCTGGCGGGAACCACGGCAGCACTGCGGCGATGATATCCTGAGACCGTTGGGGATCGTCCGGGCCGAGATTAATTTCATAGAGGTAGAAATCCCGGGTTTCCCAGTCTTCATGCAACGACAGGAACAATCCGGGAGCGGGTTGCGCTTCGAACCACGCCGCGTGCGCCGCCACTTCCGCGCTGCGCCGCTTCAGGTAATCGCGGTTCAGGTCGATGCCGCGGGCGTTTTCCCGCTGACTTGCCGCCAACCCGGTGGGGTTGAGTGCCGGGCAGATCGTCCACGCCAGGTCTGCCGCGAAGAACCCCTCGTCCAGCAAATCCAACAACGCCAGCGGGCCGGCCGGTTCATCGCCATGAATCCCGGCGGAGAGATAGACCCCGGGACCGGTGCCCGGGCGTTCCCACACCACGAGCGGGCCAGTCGCGGTGGTGGCGAGAACCGTGGGTGTAAAGCCCGCACGCGCAGCCGTTTGCTCGAACGCGGGCAAAAAATCCGGCCAGTGGAAGTGGCGACTCATCAGCGGGAGCGTGCGCATCTTGGCGGTAGGTCCGGAGAAAACCCAACCACTCGGGAAAATCAATCGCTGGCGGGCACGGGGGACGTGGCGCGCGGGAAGTGGTGGGAAAATGGCAGGACTGCACGGATCAGGGGATCATTGCGGTGGGTCATGGTGGCGTGCCGGGTGATGGACTCCATACCGCCGTGCTGGCAGCGAATCTTTCACCCGCGCGCAAGGTTCACCCAAAAAAACCGCCGCACCACCTCAGGATTTGTGATTTGCGCGTCACAATTGGAACGACCTGCGGTGGCGCCAGCAGCGGGCTGGATTGCCCCGAAATGAGGGGCCGGTCCGCTTCGGGCTTGGCGCGTTGGATTCGGCTGTCAGAGTTCCGGCATGAGCTCCGATGCATCGCCCGCGCCCGGCCACCGCTTGGTTTTCCAGCAAACCGGCAAGCCCGGGGAAGTCCTCGAATGCGTGCCATTCGCGCCGCGGACTCCCGAAGCCGGCGAAGTGCTGGTCAAACTGTTAGCCGCGCCCATCAATCCGGCCGACCTCAACACGATCGAAGGCAGCTACGGCGTCAAGCCGGCCTTGCCGGCGGTGCCCGGCATCGAGGGTTGCGGGGTAGTGGAGGCCAGCGGCTCGCCGGGTTTCCAAGCCGGCGAGCGGGTGATGTTCCTGCGCCGGGCTGCCACCTGGGCCAGCCACACGACCGTGCCGGCCGACGCCTTGTTCAAATTGCCGCCGGCCATCGATCCGGTGCAGGCCGCGATGCTTAAAGTCAACCCGGCGACCGCCTGGCGCCTGCTGCATGGCTTTGAGTCACTCGCGGCGGGCGATTGGATCGTGCAAAACCTGGGCAACTCGGCCGTCGGCCGCTGCGTCATCCAGTTGGCCCGCGATCTGGGCATCCGCACGATTTCCTTTGTCCGGCGGGCCGGGGCGGCCGCGGAACTGCGCGCACTCGGTGCCGACGAGGTGTTCACCGATGACGATGACGGGTTGCTCGCCGCCACATCCGTGCTGGGCGGCGCCAGCGCCTCGCTCGCCTTCAATGCCGTGGGCGGCGACAGCGCGTTGCGCTTGATGAAATTGTTGCGCGAGAGCGGCACTCACATCACTTACGGTGCCATGGGCCGCAAGCCGCTCACCCTGCCTAACGGACTGGTCATTTTCCGCGACCTCCGGGTGCGAGGGCTGTGGGTCACGCGCTGGGTGGAAAACGCCCCGGCCGACGAGGTCGCCGCCGTCTATCAGAACCTGGCCGGCCGGGTGGCCGCCGGCACCCTGGTGCAACCGGTCGATGGCAGCTTCCCTCTAGCGGAATATCAGGCCGCGCTGCTGCGCCTCGAGTCGCCGGAGCGCGCGGGCAAGGTGTGGTTCGCGCCGTGAGCGGGAGACCAGAGACCAGAAAGAGGGCTGCGCTCCCCTGTCTCTTCAGTTGGCCGGGAAGACGATTTCCTGGCCGGCGGCAGGGCCGTGGCCGATCATGGCGCCCACGTCCTTGCTCGAGACAAAGAGCATCAGGGAAATGAGGAGCAGGGCGCAGGCGGTTTGGAGAATCTCCAGCGGCCTGGCCTTGACCGGACGGCCGAAGATTTTCTCCAGGATGGCGAGGGTGATGTGGCCGCCGTCGAGCACCGGAAAGGGCATCATGTTGAGCACGGCCAGGTTGACGTTGAACAGGACCATAAACGAGAAAATGCGCCGCCAGCCGTCTTCCATCTGCAGGAATTGATAGAGCAGCGAGCCGATGCCGATCGGGCCGCTCAGGTGGCCCACCCCGATGCTGGAATCGCGCGCCCACACGCTGGAAATGGTGGTCCACATCATCTGCAGGGTGTCGGAAACCTGGCGCATCGGCCCCGGATGGACGAGGTTGCGGTTCTGATAGGGCGCGTTGAAGAAGCTCAGTCCCAGCATCGGTCCCTTGCCTGCGGGGCCAAGCGGGACCCGCGGGGTGGCGGTGAGCTTGAGGAGTTGGTCATGGCGCAGAATCTCAAATGCGATCGGGTGCGCGCCGGTGGCATGGACGAAGGCCAGGGCGGCCGCATCATCGGTGAATTTTTGGGAATTCATGGAAACCAGCGTGTCGCCGGCCTTGAGACCGGCTTGCTTGGCCGGACTACCCTTGAGGATCGAGGCGATCTCGATGTGATCGACTTCCGGGCCGATGCCCACTTGGCGCAAGCCGTTGCGCTGGAACCATTTGGTCTTCTCGGTGCGGAATTCGGAGACCAGCGTGAGCGGCGCGGAGCAGCCCTTTCGCTCGACGGTGAACTCGATCTGCTTGCCTTTGCTGAGGATGATTCCCTCGGTGATGCTGTCGAGTGAGCCGGCGAAGCCATTGACGGACTTGCCGTTGATTCGGGTGATTTTATCCCCGGCGAGGAGACCGGCCGTGGCTGCCGGACTGCCTTCCAGCACCTCACCGACCACCTGGGTGGGGATGAAATCCTTGGGGGTGCCGACCTGCCACACCACCACCGCCGAGAGCACGGCCAGCAGCATTGAAAACAACGGGCCCGCAAAGGCCACGATGATCTTGTCCAGCGGCGTGATCGGCGCCAGTGGCGTACCGCGTTCGGCGGCTTCTCCTTCCACCGCTTCCATTGGCGCCATCTGCGGCAGCGCCACGAACCCGCCCGCCGGAATCCACCCCAGCCCGTATTGCACGCCGTGGATTTCCTTTTTCCAAATCGCCTGACCGAACCAAATCTGGAACCGGTCGATCTGCAGGCCGCGCCATTTCGCCGCCCAGAAGTGGCCGAGTTCGTGAACAAAAATAATGACGTTGAAGACCGTCAGCACGACGGCAATCAGCACGATCACGTGCAGGATGGTGGAGAGGACGGACATGGGCGCTTGCGGGACTGCGGCAACTTAGCGTCGCCGGACCGTCCGGCAAGTCCATTAAATCCGCGGGAATCGACGATGGCGGCCAAACCGGACCATGGGTCAATCAGTCAATGGCCGATGACCCACGCGACGTTAGGGCGTGGCGGCCCCGCCGCGCCGTGCTGATTCGCAGGTGTCGAGTCCTTGGATGCTCCCTGTTCCGATCCACCGCACCGCCCGCAGGCGGGCTGACACATCGGCGACCCGGGCCGGGCCGCCCTGCCGGAGCGATCCATCGCCCACCACCCGGCCACTGGACGCGAGGCCTACCAATCCGATTTGCGGGGCGCGCCGGGGGCTGGCAGTCCGAGGATTTTCCAGACATCGGTCATCAGGCGCAAGGCGATCGCGCTGGAAATATCCCGATCCTTGAATTTGCCGGTGATGCCGATGTTGATGGAAGGCACCTTGCCCATCGGGGAGTCCGCCTCGCCGGCTCGCACAAACAATTCCTCGCGGATTTTGACGGCTCCCTCCTCGTCGGATGCGAGATGCCACTTGCTCGTGAGCCCGACATCCCGACTGACTCTCACCAGCAGTGTCTGGTCGCTGAGTTGGGTCTTGAGATCCCGGATGATCGCATCGCGGGTGGCCAAGGGCAGCGCCGGATTGATCGGCATGGGCACCCACATCGGGTGCGCCCGATTTTGTTGGTAAGTGTGTCGCGCGTACCACCCGCCCCCGACCAGCAGGACCATTGCCACCACACCTGCTGCGATCCATCGTTGCATGAGTCGGCTTTATACGGCATTGAGCGTCTGAGCCAAGCCGAAACATCATGGACTACCCTGCCACCACCGCCACCGTTGAGACCCTGCCCAACGGGCTCACGCTGATCCTCGATCCCGACCCCACTGCGCCGGTGGTCAGCACCCAGTTCTGGATGGAATCCGGCAGTATCCACGAGGACCGACTCCTCGGCTCGGGGCTGTCCCATTTCCTCGAACACATGGTCTTCAAGGGCACCCGCGACTATGATGCCGATGCCCTCGCCGCCACCGTCCAGGCTGCCGGTGGCCACTGGAATGCCTACACCAGCTTTGACCGCACTGTGTATTACATCGACGGCCCGGCCGCCTCACTGCCATTGTTTTTGAAATGTCTCACCGGGTTGGTGTTCTTTCCGACCCTGCCCGAAGCCGAGTTTGAAAAGGAAAAAGACGTGATCCGTCGCGAAATCGACATGGGGCTCGACGACCCGAACCACGCTGCCAGCAACCTGTTGTTTGCCACCGCTTTCCACCGCGATCCGCGCCGCCACCCGGTCATCGGCCACCGCCATCGCTTCGACTCCATTTGCTACACGGACCTCACCGATTACCATCGGGCCCGCTACACGCCGGACCGCTGCTTCGCGGTGATTTCCGGGGATTTTGATCCCGCGGAGGCCCGCCAGCTGGTGACCGCGCTCAGCGCCGAGTGCCTACAAGGCTGCGGCCAGGAACCCTTCGTCGCCATCGATCCGCCCCAACTCGGGCCACGCCGCGCCCGCGACACCTTCGCCATTCCTGCCAGTCGCGTTTCCCTGGCCTGGCAAGCCCCCGCGCTCGACCACCCGGACACGCCCGCGCTGGATGTGCTGGCAACCATCCTCGGCCGCGGGCGCGCCTCGCGCCTCTACCTGAGCTTGCGCGAAGAACGCGGCCTGGCCCTGGAAATCTCCTCGTTCTCATGGACCGGTCCCGGTCGCGACGGGCTGTTTGGCATCTCGGCGGACGCCGAACCCGCGAAACGCGATGCCCTGATTGCAGCCATCCTGGAGGAAATCGCGGCCGTGGCCACCGCGCCGTTGGACGGCGATCTGGCCAAGGCCAAACGCCAGATCGCCGCCAGCCAGTTTCGCAGCCTCACGACCGCCTCCGGCCGGGCGTCGGACCTGGCATCCAATTGGCACGAGGCGCGCGACCTGGATTTTACCCGCCGCCACGTCGCCGCCATCCAAGGGGTCACGGTGGCGGACATCCGCCGGGTTGCCGCCCGGCTCAGCGACGAGCGGCTCACCCTGACGGTGCTCGATCCGCTCGACGCCCCGGCCCCCGCCCGGGCCGGCAAGACCACCGGCCGTCGCGAGGACGTCCAAGTCCACACCCTGGCCAACGGTCTAACCATCGCGATGATTCCAGACCACCGCGTCCCGCTGGTCCATTTGCAAGCCGCCGTGCGCGCCGGGTTACCCTCCGAGACCCCGGCGACCAACGGCCTCAACCAACTGCTCGCCTCGGCCCTGCCCAAAGGCACTGCCACGCGCAGCGCTCAGGACCTCGCTCTGACGCTCGAATCGCTGGGCTCCTCGATCGCCGCCGCTACCGGCAATAATGCCTTGCTCGTGCAAGCGGCCGGTCTCGCGCCCGACCTCGCCACCCTGATCGAGGTTTTTGCCGAAGTGCTGGTAGCTCCCAGCCTGACGGCCGAATCCATCCTGAGTGAAAAAGCCAGCCAATTTGCCGCGCTCGAAGAAGCGCTGCAGGACCCGCTCCATGCCGGCTTCCGCGCCTTGCGCCAGGCTGCGTTCGCGGGCATGGGGTACGGCCTCGATGCGCTCGGCACGACCGGCAGTCTGGCCGCCCTCGATCACTCGGCCCTCGCCGCCCATCACGCCCGCCACTTCAACGCAGCCAACATCACGCTCGCGCTCACCGGCGATTTCGACCCCGCGGCCGCCCTCGACCTGCTCACCGCCCAGCTATCCGCCATGCCTGCGGGCGCGCCGTGGTCGGTGCCTGAGGGTGGGTGCGGGGGCGGCACCGACATCACCATCTATCTGGCAAAAAAACAGGCCGTGCTCGCCATCGGATTTCCCGGCACCCACATCCACAGCCCGGACCGTCACATGCTCGCCATGCTCCAGGAATACGCCTCGGACATGGCTGGCCCGCTCTTCACCCGCATCCGCGAGGAACTCGGCCTGGCCTATCAGGTCGGAGCCACCCAGTTCCTCGGCTATGACACCGGACTGTTCACATTCTACCTCGCCACCGCGCCCGAACAGGCCGCTCTTGCCCGCCGCGAAATGCTCGCCGAAATCGCTAAAATCGCCGACGCCGGCATTCCCGATGACGCGTTCGAGCGCGTCCGCGCGACCGTCCTCAGTGGCCTGGCTCTCCAACAACAATCGCCGTCGCACATCGCCCGCCACGTCGCTCTGGACCTCCTGTTTGGCCACCCCGCTGACGAATACCGCCGCCTCACCGCCACCTATCAGGCGCTCACCCCCCAGCAGGTCCGTGCCACCGCCGCCCGTGTTTTCGCCGCCACCCCCACCATCGTCACGGTGCTGCCGACCGGCCCGTGAAACCCGCCGCGTGGGCAAAGGGAAGCCCGCAGCGTTATGGGTGGCATCCATCTCCGATTGTCGGTGGAACTACACCCCGCAGGCGGGCCTCAAATTAAAATCTACCACAGGGTCGGCAAACGTCAAGTGAGCGACGCCTCCGCAGGCGCGCCCCCCCATGTGGTATGAGGCGCGGGTCACGCACTGCTGGCGGGCACCTCGTCGAAGTCGGTTTCGCGGACGCGTTTTTTATCGCGCTGGGCTTCCACCTGTTGGCGGAGGATTTCGCGCATTTCCATGCCGCCGGCGATGGCCGGAATGACCAGTTTGTGCATCGTGCGGTCGGAGGTTTCGAGCGAGATGGAGGCCAAGCCCACCAAGCGCATCCACCACACGCGCAGCAGGAACGAATCCTTGACTCGATAGAGTTCGATCTCGTCGACCTGTTGGTTGATCACGCCGCGCGTGACGCGCAGGCGCTCGTTGGTCAGCTCGAAGACCTGGGATTTCACCACCAGGAATTTCCAAATGGCGAAGCCCAGCGGCAGCACCAGCGCCGCAAACGCCGGCACCCAGTAAAACCCGCCCACCAAAATCCCGGCACCCGACAACAAGGCGGCGGTGAACGGGCCGATGTTCAACCACTGCGACGGGCTGCCTTTCCATAATGAGTGTTCCTCGGTCACGGCAGCGATCCTGGCGCGCTTGGCCGCCCGCCCGCAAGCCGCGAATTGTCGTGGATGGCCCAGCCGCATTGCGCCATATAAAATGACACCGGGCCGTAGCATGCGGGAAAGGCTTTTGATGGTGGTTGCGCCATAAAGAATGACACCGGAATGAAATTACTGACCGGGATCATGAGCAAAGAGAGCAAAACACAATACATGGAGAGCATTCGGCGGCGATATTCCGGTCGTGGG
>Ga0209499_1000709_pt1 | contig 24394 bp, 4 predicted proteins | sample C_130208_EF_Meta_FD_187306 | JGI IMG/M metagenome (GOLD analysis project Ga0209499, IMG submission 187306) | Freshwater microbial communities from Lake Croche, Canada to study carbon cycling - C_130208_EF_MetaG (SPAdes) (version 2) | ecosystem: Environmental > Aquatic > Freshwater > Lake | place... | reverse complement strand
ACCATTTATCCATCTGGCATCATCGGTACATAGAAATGCTACTACCGAGCCGATATCATTTGCAGCGCCTACTCTACCGAGTGGAGTCATCGAACTCAATGCAGCCTTCATTTGTGGATTGCTTCGGATGGCGGCATTGTTAAAATCAGTCTCTACCGGACCAGGAGCTACTACATTCGCTCCAATACCTTTAGGTCCCAATTCTTTTGCTAAATATTTAGTGAATGTTTCGATAGCGCCCTTCATTGAAGCATATACTGAATATCCTGGATGTGCGAATCTAGTAGTGCCCGAAGAAATATTTATAATCCGTCCTCCTTCATTGATATGGGGAACTAGTTTTTGAGTCAGGAAATAAATGCTTTTAAAATGAACATTTAAAAAATCGTTGAACATATTTTCGTTCACTTCTAAAAAAGGAACGGTTGCGCCCATACCCGCGTTGTTAATTAAAAAATCAAATCGATCGGTATTCCAATTCGTTTGCAAAGTATCTAGTACTTGTTTAACAAAACCATCTAGGGATGAAAAATCAGTCATATCCAACTGGATAGCAACTGCTTTTTGACCAATTGATTTAATGGATTGCACCGTTTGCAATGCATCTTCTTCATTGGATCGATAAGTTAGAATTACATCGATTCCTTTTAGGGCGATACTGGTCGCCATATCTTTTCCTAGACCACGGCTTCCGCCTGTTACGATGGCAATTTTTGTAGAGCTTGACATATTTTAAATTTTTCTAAGCAAAGCTATGATAAGTAATAATATGTCTGATGTCTGATGTCTGATTTTTTTATGTCTGATGTCTGATGTCTGATGTCTGATTTTTTTATAGATGACGACTGTTGTCTGATTTAGTTTTAAAAAAAGAAATCAAAAATCATACATCAGACATCATACATCAGACATCCTACATCCTACATCAGACATCAGACATCCTACATCAGACATCATACATCAGACATCAGACATCCTACATCAGACATCAAAATTCACTTTATCAGTAATTTATAAAATCGTTCTATCTCTGATTTTTCTAGGGTAGCAATCGCTTCATTGTTTTGAAGCTTTGTCTGAATGAAGAGCACTCTTTTATGCTGAGGATATTTTAAAAGAATTTCGTTGATCCTGGTTTCAAGCAATTCATCTTTTTCAATCAGATTCACAGCGGAAGGTAGAGGGGATTTGAAACGATTGGGTTTCTTTAAAATAATGGCTTCCAAAGTAGCCAATTTACCAGGCGGCAATGAAGGAACATTGCAGGCCTTCTGGTATAAACCTTCCAATTGTTTTTTACTAAGACTGCCTCTTTCTTGGTATTGAAACAAAAGGCTTTCAATAAATTTAGAGGTTGGGTAAGCCGCTAGAGAAGCTTTCAACACATCCAAAACAATATCTAAACCAGGTTTAATTTTATTCATAGTTGCCATTGACAGATTAAAATTAGGCAAAAGAATTGAACGAAGACTTAGAGATAGCAATGTTTATGAGTTAGCTGACACTCAAAAAGTAATGATTGCCCAGTTAGTGAGGCCCTTGAATAAAAAGTGCTAGAAATTTTACATGTCAGCCGTTAAAAAAGCACTCTATTCCAAAGGAAATTTCAACATTACATACCTAAATTTATCTTACTAAAAAGTAGTACGAATGAGATAACAATCATTAGACAGATTATCAAGTAGTTTTTTATCAATTAATTTTGTAAGGATAAAATTGAATAAATAGAAGTAAAAAAAAATTTACTTAATCAAACAATTTAATAAAGCGAAATTTTGAACCACTCTGAGTCAAGGTTTGTATTTTTATTTTCAAGATCGAATTTTTTAACTAAAATTCCTCCATCATCACTCATGTTCTCAATACTAAGACTTACCGATGCATCTTTTATGCCAGAAGGGTTCCGGACAAATACTTTAAAACTAAGATTGTAGCCTTCAGGAAAAATCAATTCGGTATGCCATTCAGTTGCATAAAATTCTTTAATAATGGGTACATTAGGCTCTTTTTCATATTTCACAAAAAAATTAGCAAAAAAGCTTACTTCTACCTTTATACGATAGTTAATGACTTTAACTGAAGGATTTTTTGCTTTTTGAAATAACCTCTGAAAATTGAATTTCATAGTCTCATTTTATTGTTTTCTAATTCATCTATTATAAATAGAATTAATTTTTTAAAAAATTATAACAATAATATAAAAACTCAGTCTACAAAATACATTCAGCTTTCCTGTCTAAGACTTGAGAAACAGCATTCATTAAAACCTTTTTGTACTACCTAATTACTAATGAACAAATAAGTATATCGATTAATCTCCTGTATCTTCTCATCATATCCGTTGTCTTGATCACAAGGTAATTTCAATTCAAGTTTACTTACCCAACGTTTACTAGTTCTGGCTCTTATTGGTTTTGGTAACCTACTTAATACATAATTAGCTCTGCGTTCTGACAACGCTTGGTTATACGCCATACTTCCATGACAATCGGTAGCAGAAACAATTTTCAATCTATATTCAGGGTGTTCTGTTAGCAATTGAATAACTTCTTGAACAACCTTTTCATCCACCTGCCGATAGACCGCTTTGTCAAAAGGATGGTAAATAGTGAAGGAAAATTCACTTTTATCTTTTAGAGAATCTACCCAATTTTTTGCAGCAGGTGGTGGTGGAGTAATCGGCTCTGGAACGATAGGTTTTTTATTTTGCAAAACCCAAACACCTCTGTTAATCGAACTTTTAGTTGTTGACATCTCACCAGTATTATCACCTATTATTTCGGTAGTACTATCAGTCGTCAAAATATATTTTTGATTAGGACGTATTTTGAATTTATAACTACCTAAAGGATCGCTTTGTGTACTATCTATCAATACTCTATTGCCTTTATCATCAATCAAGTATAATTTTAGTTGAATCCCCTTCAGTATTTCCTTTTTTTCAGCACTGATCAAATTCCCTGTCAATTCTGTATAATATTTGTCAAACTTATACCCAAACAAGTCATCACTACTATAACGGTTGGAACTAAAATAACCTTCTCTGCCTTGATCAATACTCACGTATCCAAAATCATCCGAACTACTGTTGATAGGGTAACCCATATTAGATGGATTGTTTTTTGGTATTGAAGTGGTTTCAAAAATATCCAAGCCTCCTAATCCTCCCCAGCCATTGGAACTAAAAAATAATTTTTCGCCATATACATTAGGGAAAACCTCATCTCCTGCTGTATTTATTCTTGAGCCCATGTTTTCAACTTCAGACCAAGTACTATCATTTAATTTTTCAACTTTATAAATATCCGCTCCTCCTATTCCTCCCTCACGATCACTTGCAAAGTATAAAATCTTACCAGCTGCATTAATAAATGGATGATAACTAGAGGCATTTTTTATATTTACTGAAAGAGGCTTTGGCTTTCCCCATCCACTTGATATTTTCTCAACCTTACAGATTTCTAACAAATGAATTCCATTATTTTTTTCGGATTTATTTCTAGAAAAATATATAGTATTTCCATCTTCGGTGATACTCATTGGTCCACTATGACCCTTACCTTGAAGAACATTTTCAAATAATGGAACATTCATAGCTATAGGCCCAGGCTTAGATAATAACACTCTTCTTACAAGTGTATTATTATCATTACTAGTAGAAGGAGTTTTGTCAATAGAGAAATCCATATTTCTCTCCACCTCTTTTTTAATGGTACTCGGACTAATCTCAAATAATGAGTCTCTTTCTTTTACCCAATAGATATCTTCAAAACCACGACCATCCCAACTATACGCATTCGGCGTTAGCTTAGCCATTTTTCGATTAGATACAAACAGTAATCCTTTTTGAAAAATAAAGGGACTAAATTCATGCGCCGAACTATTAATGGAAAGGAATTTCAACTTCCAATCAAGAGAATCTTTGTAAAATGCTGTTAGTTTATCAAAGCCACTTATTCGCTCTTCATAGAATTTTTTTCGAACAACTGATTGATTTTGAGCCATTAACTGCTGATAGGTATTCTTCGCTCCTAAATAATTCTGTTTCCAAGCATACAATTCAGCAATTTTTTCTAAGACAGCAATATTTTTTTCAGCTAGAGAAGTATATATCTTTAGTGCGCTATCATATCGAAGCATCTTATAATAACAGTCTCCTATCAGCTGAAGAGCTAGATTGCTTGATTTATTTTTTTTCAAATAAGCACTATAATAAGGTATTGCATATTTATAACGCAATGCACCAAATTCTTTATTTCCTGCCTTCAATAAATGCGCATATTGATCCCTAGAAGATTGAGCAGAAAGATCTATTGACTTTAACAATAGAAGTGAAATTATAATTGCTGTGATTTTTATTTTCATTGTTATTAAAAATATCTTGGTGAAACATAAGAATTTCTTGAAGACCCGAACTCATAGCGAAGCATGATTTCGTGTGTTCCTTGATTATAAGGATTTAGTTTTGAAATGGTATAATCATAATCATAACCAAATCTCAATTGATCATTCATCTGCCATTCAACCATACCTACTATCGCATCCCCAGTTCTGTAAGAAAGACCAAAAGCAATTTTATCCTGTAGCCAAAGATTACTATTAAAATCAAATTCAATCGGTGCACCACTGACTGTTTTCATTAACACAGAAGGCTTTAGCTTTAAATCGTCGTTAATTTTAAATACCCCTCCCATCGTTGCAAAAAAGTGAAGATTATTTACTCTAGATGATACATCGGCTTGCTGCTGCGCATTTAACTTCGTTTGCAACAAAGACGGAACTGAAACGCCTGCATAAAACTGATCTGTCATATAATAAACTCCTGCTCCTGCTGCTGGAAGTAGTCCACTTACATTTTGATAGAAAGCAGGGTCGTTTTGAGTAAGCGTACTTACCTCCGAATAATTTGCACGATAATTTAATACCCCAAACCTAAGACCCATTGCTAGAATCCCTTTTTCACTGAGCTTTATTCGATAAGCGTAATTCAATTGAGCACCCGTAGTTCTTTCCACTCCTAACCTATCATCGAGTATTTGGATAGCAAGACCAGCTTTTTCCTGATTCAAGGGCATATCCAATGATACGGAACTAGTTTGTGGTGCACCCGGAATACCTAACCATTGCTTTCTAAACAAGCTAGTCATACCAGGTACCGATCTACTTCCAGCATACGCTGGGTTAATATTGAGCATGTTAAACATGTATTGTGAATACATAGGCTCAGTCTGTGCAGTCACTTTGCTAGAGTAAAGAGAAAAAGCCAAGGCTAATATCACTAATCGTTTTATACTGTTACTTTTCATATCCGTATTTTATTTTACCATGAGGTAGAACTATCGTTTTAAGGTTATAAATCCTACATAATTACGCACCTGATTGGTTGTTTTATTCGTTGCATTTACGATATAATAATAAGTTCCATCAGGTACATCTTGTCCCAAGAAATTACCCGATCCTTTACCCCTCCAATCGTTTTTATAATCAACACTGGTATAAACTGCATTACCCCACCTATTAAATATCTCTAATGAAATAATAGTATTGGTTGGTCGAACAATTTCAAATCGATCATTAATACCATCTCCATTAGGAGAGAAGCCACCTGGAATTACTATATCGACAGAAGGCAATACTAAGCGGTTGTAAACTCCAGAGCCATCTACCCTTCCACCAGAACGAACAGTATCAATTGATTGACGCTGAATAGGTCCCCACTTGCCATCTCCTGTTACATCGGCCATATTATCCACATTGCCGCTATATCCATTGGTAAATACCGAAACACTAATGGTAACTGAATCAACACTAAAGCCAGCTAGTTTACTTGAGGTAGTTACCAAATCAATAATAGATTTACCATTATAATTAGCTGTCTTAACCAATAAACCACTTGCTGTTGTACCTATAACTGCAAAAGTTACTGGGCTTAAGAATACTTTTGACAGATCATCCTTCACAGTGATATTAGTAATCGCTTCGGGTCTAGGATTACGAAGGACCACTGTATATTTAATTAACATAGATCCGTCATTTTGTACCTCTGGCTTAGAAGCATACTTTGTTACAATTAACACTTCTCCATTAGGCACTTTATCTACATTACAATCGGCCTTCATCCAAGCATCACTCGGTACTATTGTTTGACTCTGCAACTTCAGTGAACATGGGTCCATTGGATTAGTGCCATCTGAAATTTCCTTTCCGTTGGTTACCCCATCTCCATCACAATCTAAAGCCAACCAAGCCGTAGTTGGTGTAAGCGTTTGACTAGACACTTTAAATGAACAAGAATTAGTTGGGTCGGTTCCATCTGATTTTTCTTTACCATTCAAAACACCATCTCCATCACAATCTAAGACCAACCATGCCGCAGTTGGTGTAAGCGTTTGACTCAAATATTTAAGTGAACAAGGATCATTTGGATTGGTGCCATCCTTTATTTCCTTTCCGTTGGTTACCCCATCTCCATCACAATCTAAAGCATCCCATGCTGCAGTAGGCGTTAGCTTTTGACTAGTTAACTTAAATGAACATGGGTCATTTGGATTGGTGCCATCCAAGGCTTCTTGTGCATCACTCACTCCATCTCCATCCGTATCCTTATTCAATGGATCCGTAATTTTTCCTCCTGGATTCGCTGGTGTGGTTGGATCATCAATACCCGTTTTCTCCTCTTGATTCGTTAAGCCATCTCCATCACAATCTGCTGATTTCCATGCCGCACTGGTTGGTAAGGTCTGACTAGTTAATTTAAATGAACATGGGTCATTTGGATCAGTACCATCTAATGCTTCTTGCGCATCACTCACTCCATCTCCATCGGAGTCACACAGATTTTTATTGACAGCATTCACTGTAATAATAGTTGCTGGACTAACACATCCTAATGAATTTCTAATTGTCAGGGTATAAGTACCTGCAACCACATTGAAAATATTACTGGATTGATAATTTATTCCATTCATACTATACACATCTCCTGATTTGCCAATTACAGTAATTGTTCCTACTGAATTAAAACAATCAGGTTGAGTAATATTTGCTACTGGTGCAGCTGGGGTTAAAGGCTGCGCATCCACTACTACACTAACCGAAGCTGGTGAGGTGCAACCTAGTGAATTAGTAGTAGTAAATTTATAAGCCGTTCCTGCTTTTAATCCTGTAAATGTATAGGTTGAACCTGTGCCACTTACAGCCGTTCCTACTGAAGGAGTGATTATCCAGTTGCCTGTTGGCAAGCCATTTAATACCACCTTTCCAGTATTGACAGAACAAGTAGGCTGTGTAATCGTTCCAACTGTTAAACTTGATACAGGTTGATTAACCGTTATGGTTGAATTACTTGTGGTAAACTGACATCCGTTATTATCGGTAACCCTTACAGCATAATCTCCACCAGTTTGAGCAATATAGATTCGATTAGTCTCTGATGCCATCATTACACCACTCGTCATCCATTGATAAGTATATGAAGTAGCACCCGAAGCCGAAGCGGTTAAGGTACTAGTTGATCCAGCACATACAGTGGCGGATGGTACTATCGAAACAGACACAGTTGGTATTGGATTAACCTTCACCGTAATTGGACAAGATGTTGAAGAACCATTCAGTATTAATTTGTAATCTCCAGAAACAACTGCGGTATAAGTTGAGCTTATACCTCCACTTGCCACATTGGTCCAACTAGTTCCAGTATTCACTTGCCATTGATAAGTTCCTGTTGAACTGGTACTCAATAAAACTCCATTGCCTTGGCAAACGGAAGTTGATCCCGTTACACTGGCTGTTGGAATAGTTTTTATAATTGTAGCAGCTGAAGTGTTACTACAACCTCCACTTCCAGTGATCACCACAGTATAAGAACCTGCAATTGTTGCGCTATAAGTTGAACTAGTCGCAGAAGTAATACTACCACCATCTATATACCATTGATAAGTTGGACTAGCTACATCAGTACTAGCTGATAAGGTAAGTGAAGTTGTTTCACAATTTGTAAATGCTAATTGTGCGCCCTGAGCTATCACTGATGTTGGTATTGGATTTACAGTAAATGTATACGGTGCGCTTACTGCACTTGAACAACCATTTTCATTGGTTGTAACCACAGTAAATATTCCGCCAAGTGCCGTCTTATAAGTTTGATTGGTTGCGCCTGCTATCGCTATACCATTTTTGTACCACTGATTACCCGTTGCAGCACTACTTGTTAAAGTAGCCATCGTTCCAGCACAAACGGATGCCGTTGTAGAAGAAGTAATAATTGGAGTGGATGGAATAGCAGGTTGTACATTCACCAATCCAATAGCAGCATTACTAACACAACCAACAGAAGATTTCACTGAAATATTATACGCTCCTGTTTCAACCGTGTTGAATATTGGACTGCTTTGATAATTAAATCCATCTATGCTATAAGTATCTCCGCTAACACCTGTTGAAGCAACACTAATAATACCTGTTGAAGAGGAACAGTTAGGTTGAGTAATAATAAATACTGGCGCTACAGCAGGAGCTGGTTGACCATTGACTATTAGAGTTGTTTCATTACTAATACATCCTGCTAAATTGATAGCGCTTACATTATAAATGCCTGGTGTTAAGCCACTAAAGATGCCGTTTACATTTGTAAAGGTTGTGCCATCAATACTATAGCGGTACCCTGCAATTGGTGAACTTATTGTTATTGTACCAGTCAGCACTATACAAGTTGGTTGAGCGGTAACACTTGCATTTGGATCACCTGGAGTTGAAGGCTGAGCATTAACTGTTACAATTGTTGCGGAGCTTGTACAACCTGATGCGTTTCTTGCAGTAACACTATAAGTGCCTGCTAACACTGATTTAAATATACCACTGTTGTTATAATAATCTACACCATTAATACTAAAAGTTAATCCGGTAGTAGATGAACTAACTGTTATTGTTCCAGTAGCATCAGTACAAGTCGGTTGTTGACTAACACTCACTATTGGAGCAAAAGGAACTTGATTAATGGTTATAGCAGTAGCTAAACTTGTTGATTGACAACCATTATTATCTGTCACAACAAGCGTAAATGAAGCAGCCACTTTCGCAGCATAAGATGCCGACGTTGCATTTTGAATAGAGACTCCGTCCATTTGCCATTGATAGCTCGCAATACTTCCCCCTGCTGCTGTAGCTGCGGCAGTAGCATTTAAAGTAGCGGTAGCATCCGAACAGATTGAAGTAGATGGCACTGCTGCAATTGATACTGTTGGTAAAGTATTAGTTGCTAAAGATGTAGGACAAGAAGTGGTAGTATGAGTAGCATCTGTTACAACAACATGATATTTGCCAGCAACACTTGCATTGTAGGTAGTAGCATTATTTGTACCAGTAGCATTTGTCCAAGTTGTTCCATCAGTAGATACTTGCCATAAATAAGTAGGACTAGTAAATCCAACAGCACTTGCATTAAAGGTAAATGAATTACCTACACAAACTGTTGCAGGACCAGCAGATGATAGTGATGGTGTGCTTTGTACTTTATTAGGAGCAGAAACTGTTGAACATCCAGTACTATTGGTAATCTTTACGGTATAATTTCCAACAGTAAGAGCAGTATAACTTGCACTATTGGCACCGTTTATAATTACCCCATCTAAATACCATTGATAGATTGGATTGGATGCATCAGTTGAAGCAGTTAAAGTGATTGATGGTCCATTTGAACTGCAATTAGTATAGGACATACCCGAAGATTGTAAGATAGTAGCAGTAGGTATTTCACCAACCGTTACAGTAATCGCATCACTAGCAATACTAGAACATCCAAGTACACTATTGACAATAACTGTATAAACACCTGAAGTATTTACAGTATAGGTTTGATTTACGGCCCCTGAAATTATCACACCATTCTTATACCACTGATTACCTGTAGTAGCATTACTACTTAAAATTACTGAACCGCCTGAGCAGAAAGTGGTGGAAGTAGCATTGCTAATCGTAGGCTTTGCTGGTGTTACAGGTTGTGTGTTGACTGTAACAGATATTGGATCACCCATACAACCAGCAGCGTTTTTAGCAGTAACATTGTAAGTACCAGCTACTAATCCAGCAAAAATACCAGAAGTATTTGTATAGGACATACCATCAATACTAAATGTTAGTCCGGTAACAGGAGAACTTACCGTAACAGTACCCGTAGCAACTAAGCAAGATGGTTGTGAACTTACGCTTGCAGTGGGTGCATCAGGAGTTAAAGGCTGCGAATTGATGGTTACAATTGTTGCAGAACTTGAACAACTTGATGAATTTCTTGCACTAACACTGTAGGTGCCTGCTGCCAATCCATCGAAGATGCCAGTTGTATTATTATAAGATATTCCATCAACACTAAATGACAATCCGCTAATGGATGAACTAACCTTAATTTTTCCTGTAGCGACTGTGCAAGTTGGTTGAGCAATAGCATTAGCTGTTGGTGCAGCTGGAGTAGAAGGTTGTGAACTAATGGTAACTGTTGTAGCTGAACTAATACAACCAGCAGCATTTTTAGAAGCAATAGTATAGTTGCCTGCAACCAAACCTTCAAAGGTGCCAGAGGTATTGGTATAAGCACCTCCATTTATACTAAAGTTTAAACCAGTAATGGTTGAACTTACAGCAATGGTACCCGTAGCAACAGTACAAGTTGGCTGTGCAGTTGCACTAGCTGTTGGTGCAGCTGGTGAAGTTGGTTGTGCATTCACTGTTAGCGTAATTGGAACACTAATACAACCAGAAGCATTTTTAGAAGTAATAGTATAGGCTCCCGCTGCTAATCCAGTGAAGACCCCTGAAGAATTGGTATAATTAATTCCATCAATACTAAAATTCAATCCTACTGTAGAAGAGCTGATAGTTATTGTACCAGTAGCTTTAGAACAAGTAGGTTGTTCAGTTACCGTAGCAATTGTTGCTGTAGGAGTTGCCTCATTCAGTACTACAACAGTTGCGGTACTTGTACAACCCGATGCGTTTTTGGAAGTAACATTGTATGCCTTCCCCGCCTGAACCGCTGTAAAAATTCCTGTTGTATTCGTGTAATTTATTCCATCAATACTGAAAGTTAATCCTGCAGTGGATGAACCAACTGTAATGATTCCAGTAGGCAATGAACAGGTTGGCTGTGTTGTTACACTTACAGTTGGTGCAGCTGGTGTAGCTGGTTGTGCATTTATCGTTATACCAGAAGCAGCACTAACACATCCGTACTCTGTTTTGATGGTTATACTATAAGAGCCAGCAACCACATTAAAGATATTGCTAGATTGATAATTTATTCCATCGATACTGTACGAATCACCAGCATTTCCTATCACAGTAATTATTCCAATAGAACTTGTACAGCTGGGTTGAGTAATATTTGATACTGGCGCCGTTGGTGTTATGGGCTGTGCATCCACTACTGCATTTTGTGAAGCCGGAGAAGTACAACCTAATGAATTGGTTACAGTAAATGTATAAGGTATTCCACCCGGTAATCCAGTAAATGTATAAGATGATCCTGTTCCATTAACAACCGTACCCGCTGAAGAAGTGATGGTCCAGTTGCCTGATGGCAAGCTATTTAACACCACCGTTCCAGTAGCTGTTGAGCAAGTAGGCTGTGTAATCGTTCCTACTATTGGACTTGAAACAGGTGGGTTTACTGTTATGGTTGAATTGCTAGTGGTAAATTGACATCCGTTATTATCGGTAACCCTTACCGCATAATCTCCACCGATTGTGGTAGTGTAAGAAGCATTCGTTGCGGAGGCTATTTCATTACCACCTGTCAACCATTGATAAGTATATGGAGTAGCACCAGAAGCTGAAGCCATTAAAGTACTAGTTGATCCAGCGCATACCGTGGCGGATGGTACTATTGAAACAGAAACAGTCGGTAAAGAATTAACCGTAACCGAAATAGGACAAGATATTGAAGTGCCGCCTATTACTATTTGGTAATCTCCGGTAACCAATGCAGTATAAGTTGCGTTTGTTCCTGCACCAGCAACATTTGCCCAGCCACTTCCTGTATTCACTTGCCACTGATAGGTTCCTGTTGAACTGGTACTCAATAAAACCCCATTGCCTTGGCAAACTGAAGTAGATCCCGTTACACTGGCTGTTGGAATAGTTTCTATGATTGTAGCAGCAGAAGCATTGCTACATCCACCTCCCGTGATCACCACAGTATAAGAACCTGCAGTTGTTGCAATATAATTTGCACTAGTCGCAGCATTAATAATACCTCCATTCAAATACCATTGATAAGTTGGGCTAGATGCATCGGTTGTTGCAGATAAAGTAATAGAAGTTGTAGCACAATTTGTAAACGCTAATTGTGCACCCTGAGCTATCGCTGCTGATGGTATTGGGTTGACAGTTAATGTATAGTTAGCACTGGCTATGCTTGAACAACCACTTGAATTAGTAGTAACCACAGTAAATATTCCACCAAGCGCAGTCGTATAAGTTTGACTGGTTGCACCTGCGATTGCTACACCATTTTTATACCACTGATTACCCGTTACAGCACTACTCGTTAAAGTAGCCGCAGTGCCAGCACAAATAGATGACGCTGTGGAAGAGGTAATCGTTGGAGTAGAAGGAGTAGCAGGTTGTGTACTCAAAATTGCAAGTTCAGCATCACTAATACATCCGCCTGCAGATTTTACAGTAACAGTATAAGTGCCTGCTGCTAATGAACTAAATGTTTTGCTACTCTGGTAATTTATATCATTAATACTATAAGTATCACCTAAAGCACCTGTTGAGGTTACACTAATGGTGCCAGTTGAAATTGAACAAGTAGGTTGAGTAATAGTAATTACAGGTGCAATAGCAGGTGCTGGTTGAGCATTCACTACTAAACTTGTAAGATTACTTGTACAGCCGGATGAATTTTTAGCTGTAACATTATAAATGCCTGGAGATAAGGAACTAAAGATACCCGACGTATTGGTATAAGTTGATCCGTCAATACTAAAAGTTAATCCACTTGTTGAAGAGCTAACAGAAATAGTTCCTGTAGCAACATTACAAGTTGGTTGTATAGTAACACTTGCCGTTGGAGCAGCTGGAGCTGGCTGTAGAGCATTCACCGTTATACTAGTTGCAACACTGGTACAACCCGAAGTATTTTTTGCAGTAAGACTATAATTGCCAGCTGCTAATCCAGTAAACACACCAGTTGTATTGGTATAGTTGGTACCATCTATACTAAATCTTAAGCCTGCAATAGATGAATTTACTGTAACCGTTCCAGTAACTACCGAACAGCTTGTACTAACCGTTGCAGTAGGAGCAGTTGGTTGGGCAGGTTGAGCATCTACCACTACTGAAGTTAGAGGACTCAAACAACCACTTGCATTTTTTATTTGTATGGTATGATTACCAGGTGCAACCAAGGTAAATTCATTACTTATTTGATATGCTGATCCATCAATATTATAAGTCTCACCTGCTATGCCAGATGGTGTAGCTTGGATTGTTCCAGTACTAATTTGACAGGTAGGTTGAACAATAACAAGATTAGCGCTAGCGGGTAAAGCATTCACCGTTACAGTTATCATAGCCCTAACACTTTCTACACCATCTACAATTTGAGAAACATAATAGGCGGTTGATCCTACAACTAATGTAGAAGGAGTAGGTGCACCTGACAACGCTGGAGTACTAGTAGCAGTAGTATACCATTTTAAGCTACCACCATTAGAAGCTGTTGCCATCAATGAAACAGCCGTAGCATTTTGACAATAAGAAATATCGGCAACGCTCGGCGGATTAGGAATTTGCATTTTAATCAACATTTCTTTTGCTGGACTATAACATCCATTTGCAATAGCCACCACGCTAATAACACCAGCATTAGAACCAATGCCTGCTGAAATTTGATTGGAGGAAGATACTCCAGTCCATCCAGTAGGTAAAGTCCATTCGTAACTTGTCACACCTGCAACCGTCACAACAGAATAAATTTCATTTGAATTAGGATTTACAGCTATTGCGCCAGTAATTGTGGCTGGCTGTGCTGGTATAGCATTAACAGTTACTACTATTTCAGCTCTATCAGATTCAACCCCATTAACTATTTGACTAACGAAGTAGCTAGTTGAACCAGCGATTGCTGTAGAGGAGGTTGGTGCGCTAGCTAATGCAGTTGAACTGGTTGCCGTAGAATACCATTTCAAGATACCGCCTGCATCTGCAATAGCTGTTAAACTATTTGCTGTAGCACCTGCACAGTAAGTAGTGGTGTTTGCATCAATGGAAGGCTTAGCTGGTTTAATCGCTAAGGCAAGCAAAACTGGAGCACTTTCACAACCAGTTGCATTAACCGCCTTCACAGAAATATTACCAGCAGTTTGTGTGGTAGTTGCAATAATTGCGTTTGAATTAGAACTACCTGTCCATCCATTGGGTAGTGTCCAAACATAAGAAATAGCACCTGTTACTGCAGGTATTGAATAATTTTCAGTAGCACCATTTAATGGAGTGGTGTTCCCTGAAATTGCTCCAGTAATGGTTAAAGCGGATGGAGGTGCAGTAATCACTTCACTTAAAGCAGCGCCCTCACATCCCGCTAATTTAGCTTTTACTGTATGGGTACCTACTGCTAATCCACTAAAGACTGGACTTGATTGATAGGCTCCCCCATCTAAACTATAAGTATAAGCGGCACCCAACGGATCAGCCACTGTAATGGTACCCGTAGCAACAGAACAAGTTGGCTGAGTAACAGTTGAAGTTGGAGTTGCTGGTAATGGATTCACTGCAACAGTGGTAGCAGTTGAAGTTGCTTGACATCCGTAGGTATCCGTTACCAAAACTGAATAACTTGATGCTGTTCCTGTAGTATAAGTAGCTGCTGTAGCTCCAGATATATTGGTGATTCCATTAATCCATTGGTAGGTAGCAATTGTTGCAGCTGACGAGTGACTAGCCGTAGCCGTCAACACAGTTGTTTGACCCGCACACAAAGCTCCTGTTGGATTAGCACCAATTGAAACCGTAGGTAGCGCATTTACTGCCAAACTAGTTGGACAAGAATTAATCGTTTGAGAATTATTACTACCATCAACACCTTTAACAATTACCCTATACTCGCCTGATGTATTGGCTAAATAAGAATTATTATTACTAGGAGCTGTTGCTGTAGCCCATGTGCCAGCGCTAGTGGCTCTATATTCCCAAGCATAGGTAATATTAGTTAAGCCAGAGGTACTCGCCACAAAAGTAAAGGTTTGACCCAAACAAATGGAGGCAGGTGAGCCTGCTGAAGCAGAAGGACCTGTAGTAACGCTGGATGGTGCTGAAGTTGTTGAACAACCTGTAGCATTGGTAATTTTAACAGTATAATTTCCAGTTGCAACTGCGGTATAAGTCGAAGCGGTTGCTCCACCAATAAGTACATCATTTAAATACCAAGCATAAGTTGGATTGGTAGCATCGGTAGAAGCAGTTAACTTAATAGGACTAGCAGTTCCGCAATTAGTAGAACCTAATTCGAGGGATTGTGCTATACTAGCCGTTGGTGAAGGTGCTACCGTAATGGTAGTAGCTGCACTAATGGTTGAACAACCACTCGTATTAGTTACCTGTAAAGTGTATACTCCTGGGAACGCCACAGTGTAGGTAGCATTGTTTGCCCCAGTAATGGGTGAGCCATCTTTGATCCATTGGTTGCCAGTACTCGCACTAGAAGTTAAAGTAGTTGCGCCTCCTGAACAAATAGCTGAACCAGGTGCTGCAGTAATAGTTGGTGTAACGGGAGAAGCTGGTTGTGCATTAATAACAGCAGTTGCTGCAGCACTAACACAACCCACACTATTTTTAACATACACAGTATAAGTGCCTGGTGTTTTGTTGTTGAAAGAATTAGAGCTTTGATAGGTAAGGCCATCTAAGCTATAAGTATCTCCTGTATTTCCCGAAGGAGTAATTGTAATTGCACCCGCAGCCGTTAAACAAGTAGGTTGAGTAATCGTAACTATAGGGGTAGTAGGTGTAGCTCCTATAACTACCACAGTTGTAATAGAATAACTCTTACATCCCGTAACTGGGTCAGTATATTCTACTTTATAATCACCAGAAGAAGTAACACTATAAGTTGATGCTATAGCACCAGATACAAGTTTATTGTTTGCATACCATTGATCATTCGTTGCATAACTACTCGTCAATATAATTGGTGTGCCTATACATACTGGACCTGTATACCCAGTAACAGTAGGTGCTGTTGGCAGTAGGTTCTCTGTAACATCTTGCGGATCTGTTGTAACTGTTGAACCATCTGCATAAGTTAAGGTACAAGTGAAATCACCTGTTTCATTGGCAATATAAGAAGAACTAGTGGCACCCGTTATAACTACATCGTTTTTAAGCCACTGATAACTGGTAGGTAAAATGCCACCATTTAAATTAATATTTAAAACTACCTGACCTGGATCACAAAATACTATTGGACCTGCAGGTACAATAAATGGAATAATACACCTGGTATTAATTAGCTCATTTACATAATCCTTTTTAGGGGAAGTGGTTACTTTTGGCAACCAACCAGTTGATTTGTAAGTAGCGGTAAATAAATCATTGGTCTCTAATAAGGTAGAGAAACCATTAGCGCCATAAGGCCCCTTTACATAATTTTTATTCGTTGCAAAAGGTTTGCCATGAACAGCCTCCTTTGTATCTGGACAACCATCATTATCAGAATCACTATCCAAATCATCATTGATACCATCTTTGTCATAGTCACAAGTACCATCACTGGTAGAAGGATTAATATCCATTAACTGGAAACCAAAGTTTTCGTTGGCTACCGTTCCTGATATAGTATTCCATGTGTAGGTTATTACTAATGGCTTTGCAGCAGTTGCAACTGCACCATATTGTACTTGAATAAACACTTTATTTGCGTCTGCACCCAAAGCTCCTTTAAATGCGGTGGACATCCACATACTAGGCGTTACTGTATCACCCACATTGTAAGACTCTTTTAAATAGTAACGTTGCGGTATCGCTTTAATTACCCCATTTCCAGCAATACCACCATCCACTTTCCATTTTCTTGGATGGAACCACCATGGACTTCCGTTTCCACCTTCAGTAGCCAATACCTTCATAGAGACTGCTGTATAGGGTGCAACAGGTTCGAATTTTAAGTACATCTTACGATTAACCGGGTTAGAACTGGCCAAATCCACCCAATGTCCATTCACACTAAAATCATTACTATTAAAGACCAAACCATCAACCGTCATATTTTGAATTCTAGCAACCGTTGCTTTAGCTATATGCTGACCAGTAGCTTTATCATTAATATAAAACTGATTGCTATTGATTGATGTAAATGTAAATGCAGTAATGCCAGGAGTTGTAGGACACTCTGTTTGATCCAACATACCATCATTATCATCATCAATATCATCTATGTCTGGAACATTATCCCCGTCTGTATCTGTACAACCTTTTATTTTATTATTTAAAAAGTCTGATGAAAGTGTGTAGTTAGTTAATGCTTGTTTGGTATCATTTGTTTCTACTAAACTAGATAAACCATTTGTCCCATAAGTACCACCAATAGTCACATCGGTTAGTGAAGTTTGTTTACCCGTTTTAGCTTCTACAAAATCAGTACAACCATCGCCATCAGAATCAATATCTACCGCATTACCTTTTTTATCACCATCTAAATCGGTTGTTTTGTTACATATATTAACTGCTAAACCGAAAGATTCTTGGCCAAAAGCAGCCCCAGAACTAAAATTAGCGGTGAAGATCACCTCTCTGCTTAAATAAGGGAGAGGTAAAATGATTTTCCAGGTTTGTTGTGCAACGGTATAAGCAGCACGTGTAATTAGCACCCCACCCGGATTAATAGCTTGGCCATCTGTATGTGAAGTCAATTGATCATCCGGATCAGAAACTGTTGCGCCTATTGGATAATTCCAACTTACAGTAATTGATTGTTGGGCATTTGAAATGGCAGCATTTGCAGTATTACCTGGCAAATTAGGACCAAATACAATTTGAGATATTATACCATTAGTAGGTGAAATGGAAGAACGCATGGTATAGGCACCATTTGCATCATTGGCCAAAAAGCTTGCCGCATCTTGTAAGTCAGTAACAGAATTTAAGCCTGTTAAATCACTATATGTTGTAGTAATAGAACCTGAAGCTTTTGCGGTGTTTAAAGATCCACCAAAACTCATTCCTAAACCTGAACCAAGTAAATATGATTTTACAAATTTACCAACCGAACATGCATATTCATCTGCATCTAAAATTCCATCATTATCATCATCAATATCATCTCTATCCATGATACCATCAGCATCTGTATCAGCACAAGCACTCACAGGAGAATAAGCCATATAGGCGGTGGTGGTATAATTAATACTAGCGGTTTGGGTATCGTTATTTTCTAATGAATTTGCGAAACCATTAGCACCATAAGGTCCTGCCACCGTTTGGTTAGCACCACCTGGCGTAGTACTTGCTCCAGATTCAAATGCATCCCCACAACCGTCACCATCACTATCAGTATCTAAATAATCGGGTTTGCTGTCTCCATCTAAATCACCTGAAAAACATAAATCAGCATTGATTCCATAAGCCTCAACACCAACATTGGTTGAAGTGGTTGCTTTATGTGTTGTTTGTAAGAAGAACTGTTCTGAAGAACCTCCCGTCATAAAGTCAATTCTCCATGTGGCAACTGCCGAGGTATAGTTAGCTCGGGTTGTAATAACTGCCCCCGGTAAAATAATATCTCCCGTTGCATGTGTAGATAATTGATCATTCGGATCATAAATAATACCCTTTACATCTGGGCTCCATGTTAAGAGGATGCTTTGTGCATCATTACTATATGTTCCGGGGCTAAATTGGTTAACGGGTGTATTAACACCAAATTGAACTTTATTTAAAGAGCTAGGATCAGAAGGCGTAATTCTAAATGTTTGAGAATAGGTGTTATCATTATCGGTAAAGTAATAATTTAAGCCGCCCTTTGAATTATCAAAAGATGTTTCTGCAGTACCCGGGCTTGTATAAACGGTACTAACACCAACTAAGTTGATTTCATAATCAGCATAAGCACTTCCTTTAAATAATTTACCAGTTAAGTTTTGAAGATTTCCAGTTGCCGCAGGTGAAGTGGTTAAATTAGCCATAGTGAAATCGGCAGCACCGCAACCCATTTCTTCTGCATCTAAAATACCATCATTGTCATCGTCTATATCATTAACATTGCTAATGCCATCATTATCAGTATCTAAACATTTATTTAAAACATCTGAAAGTGCTAGATTATAGGTTGGGGTATAGTTAACTTTTGTATCAATATTATCTGTAAGTTCCAAGGTATTTACCAAACCGTTGGTTCCAACATTGCCGGTAATAACAGCTGTGCTTGCACTTGTAGTAACACCTGCTTCATAAGCATCTGAACAACCATCACCATCACTATCTGTATCCATTTCATTTGGAATACCATCAGTATCTGTATCGAAAGAAGTACAAGCAGCTAAATTAAATCCATAAGATTGATAGCCAATGGTTGGGTCGCCATAGATATTTGCATTCACTTCATAATTATCAGAACTGGCGTGCATATACATACGCACTTTCCAAGTTCTTTTTGCGGTAACATCGGCCGCTGTAATATTTACGTCTTGCGTAATTAACTCACCATTTTCAATAATGTCACCGGTATTGTGTGAACTTAATTGATTGTATGGATCATACACCACACCATAGGCACCCGGCCAGGTTAACGTAATATTTTGTGCCTCGCTTATTGGTTGATTTGGCACTGTATTAATTGGCACATTCGGCCCAAAATCTACATACTTTACTTTTGGCGCATTGGGTGTTGGGCTATTTTCAAAAGCAGTAGCAGTTAATTTTAAATTTAAATTGATATTCAATCCACCACCATCTCCTACTTGAAAATGCAAGCCATTTCCACCATCATAACTAGCTGGATTAAAGGCCAATGCAGGACCGGTCATGGTTAATGAATAATCAATATTTCCTGTTTCTTTCAAAACAGTACCGGTCATTAAACCGGTTTTAGTGGCAGTGGTATAAGTAGCAGTTTTATTTACAAACAATGGTGAAGTACAAGCTTGCTCCATATCATCTGTAATGCCATCATTGTCGTCATCAATATCCATGATATCCCCAATGCCATCTCCATCAGTATCCGCACAAGCATTAAAGCTAGCATTCTTGCCATAGCTTTCATAGGTTGATATGTAATTAATATCACCACCATCTGCAATTACTTCTTTACTATCTATTAAACCATTGGTACCAACGGCACCAACAAAAGGAATCGCCACTGAAGATAAAGCCGCACCTGCTTCAACAGCATCGTTACAACCATCCTCATCAGAGTCAAGATCCAATCTATTTACTACACCATCACCATCCGTATCAACATCCGTACATACCATATCAATAGGTGAATAGGCAGTTAATTTAATGTTAGAAAGTACCTTGGAATTCGTGTAAGAAGAGAAAGCTAAATTATAGTCGCTCTTAGTTCCTTTGAAAGATCGAATCACCCAACCATTTTGACGAATGGTAACTACACCAGCGGTGTTAATGTCCATTTCCATCAAATCACCTGCTGTATAAGTTTTGTTAAATGACCAGATAGGTATTGGCGGAGTTGTTCCTAAAATACCCCCTCCGTTATGATATACTTTGTAAGCACCATCAGGCCAGTCACTAGGTGTTTTTGTAGCAGCTACTGGTAATAAACCTATCATAGCATGATTTGTAGCAGTTGTCGTCCACTCTAAATGGATGGGTAATTTTAATTTTTGATTCGAATATTTGGTACCCCAATTAGAACCCACAGTTGCCGACGTGGTTAAGGTGTTGGCGGTAAATACCCCATTTGCATTACCATTGAAGGTTAATGCCGTTAAATCTTTTTGAGGATAGGCACAATTAATTTGCTCATCGGCATCTAAAACGCCATCATTATCATCGTCAATATCTACCAAATCAGGAACACTATCATTATCGGTATCCGTACAAGCATTAAGTGTATTTACAATGGCATAATTGGTATAAGTAGAGAAATAGTTGATGGTTCCGGCAGGAGTCGTTTCATAATTATCTAATAAACCATTCGCATTAGCGTCTGTGCCAGTTGGATAAACCGTAGTACTTGTTGCAGCTCTATTAGCAGAAGCTTCCACGGCATCGGCACAACCATCCCCATCTGAATCTAAATCTAAAGTATTGATGATCCCATCACCATCTGTATCTGTTGTACAGCTTGATTTTGTGAAAGAGGAAGCACTATAGTTTGCTACGTTTACATCAAAATAAAATTCAGATGAAATACCTGCAAGAATATCCACATCGGTAAGACCATAAATTCTATAGTATTTGTATTTGCCGGCATTAGCAGTAATGGTAAATTTATTTGAATTGGTCAAAGAAACACTTCCATTAACAGTCACATTCGTTGCATCTGCAGGAGAAGCAATAGCTGCCGTTAATAAATTAGTCCAAGCGCCATTGTTTGGATCGTTAGAGCCTTGTACCATTAAACTAGCTGCCCCTGAATTAAATATTTGAGTAGTCGTAGTTTTCTTTATGTAAATGGCGTCTAATTGTAAGGGTTGGGAGAATGTAGCCCTAAATAATTCTCTATTGTATTGCGTTTGTGCGGTAGCAGTAACAAACTGGACTGCTGCAGTTGTTGCATTATCTGTTAATGCTGCAAAATTCGTATTAGGAGTAAGTGTATTTAAATCTGAACTGATGGTTACAGATTGTGCTTTGCTAGCCGTATTCCACTCCTGGAATGTCATATAACAAGTTGGTGCTTCATCTGCATCTAGCACACCATCATTGTCATCATCAATATCAATTAGATTAGATAGTCCATCTCCATCTGTATCGGTACAGTTGATTATTGCTGAATTAACGGCATAGTCATAATAATAATAGGCTTTTTTAGAAATACCATTATCGGCTACCGTTTCAAATGCATCGGCAAAACCATTGGTTCCAAAAGCAGTTCCTGGAGCAATACCCGTTGTATTTGTTGTTGGCAAAATACCAGCTTCTACCCCATCAAAACAACCATCTCCATCTGAGTCTAGGTCTTGGTGGTTTAATTTTCCGTCAGCGTCTTTATCTTCCGTACAAGATTCTTTAGGGAAGGCACTGGAGTTAAAACCAGTAGGAATATTGATACGTAAATCTGTTACACCTACATAACTTGAAACTCCAGCTACACCTAATATTCTTAAATACTTGAATTTGGTAGTAGTTACTAAGGTATTATTAATAGTAACGGTTCCCGTAGTTGCCTGAGAAGACATAGGTGCAGATAAATCCAACCATGTATAATTGTCTGTAGAACCTTGTAATTTGAAAGTATGACTACCATTAGCAGTAAATGCCCATGAATTCATGTCTAAACTAACACCGGATACCAAGGTATAACTAGCTGCGGTTAATTTAAAGATTTCCTTTCCTTCCCAATCTGAATTTTGAAGGAATGCCGACTTGGAAGTTGGGTCATTATCTATCGCATAGTCAATTAAATTGGTAGAATATTGCGGAAGCTCAGAACTAATTGCTATTGGCTTAACAATGGCGGCACTAGTAACAAAACAACTTGGCGACTCAAAATGATCTAAAATACCATCATTGTCATCATCTAAATCAACAATATCTTTTATGCCATCACCATCAAAATCTGCACATACAATGTATTTATTTTTTAATGCATAGTCGTATGAATAATAACCATTGTATAGACCCGATTCGGAAGCCGTTTCTTTTGCATCCGCAAATCCATTAGCACCCCAAGGAGTAGGAAGTTTACCATCAGCTGAACTAGTTAAAACTCCTGCTTCAATAGCATCAAAACAACCATCACCATCTGAATCTAAATCTAAATAGTTGGAAGTTCCATCTGCATCCGTATCATCACCAATACAAGTTGTTTTAGGATAGGCACTTGGGTTATAATTAGTAGCAACATTCAAGCTTGCATAGGTAACACCTCCATAATAAGAAACGCCAGCTACACCTATCAATCTAAAATATTTGAATTTACTAGCAGTTGCCAAGGTATTACTTACGGTGAAACTTCCAGTATTAGCTGTAGAAGCCACTGCAGTAGAAAGATCTGTCCAAACCAAATCATCTGCAGAACCTTGTAACTTAAAGGTATTTGCGGCTGTAGATGATAATGCCCAATTGGTCAAATTTAACGTTAAACCACTAATGGCAACGTATTTTTGAGCTGTGAAATGGAAAATTTCTTTCCCTACCCAGTTTTGGCTTGGATTAAAGGCAGACCCTGCAGTAGAAGGTTCTATGGCATTGGTAATCACCCAAGTAGAATATTGTACTAATTGAGAACTAACCGCTTCAAAAACACTTATTTCATCTGCTGTATAAAAACAAGATGGAGATTCTATTGCATTTAAAATTCCATCATTATCTGCATCTATATCTAAAAGATTATTTACCGTATCTCCGTCTGTATCTGGAATTGCAACTGCAAAACGTATGTAGGGTGATGCTGAAGTTAAATCAGTACTTGCTTCATAGGTTGCGGTTACACCTGAACCTACTGCAGTCATTGCAACATAAGTAGTTCCTCCGTTGGTAAAGTTACCATCATTGTCAACTGCTACATAAACAGTAGCACCTGCAGGAAGAATAGGAAGAGTAGAAGAAGCAGCTGTATTACCAAAAGCCGGTACGGAAATTTTCACCGAACCAATGGTTCCTGTTTCTTGTAATTTGAACGTACGGTTTACAAAATACTTACTATCCACTAAAGTAGCAGAGTTCAAGTCAAGTGATGCTCCATTGTCTCCAATCATTAAATAAGAGCTATTGGTCGCTATGTTATTTCCTGAAGTAGATGTGTTTCCGTTGGTGAAATCAATGCTATTGTTATTACCTATGGTTATTAAACCATCTGTATTCATTGATTTTGACTGGCGTTGGTGCAGGCCTTCACAATCCGCACGGCCAATACCAAAGATATTATTGGTATAACCCGCATTGGCTGTTAAGTCGAAAATCTTGCTAGTTCCATCTCCTGCCATATAATCTTGTGTTAACGTAATACCGTATTTTGTAGCTAAATAAGATTTAACCACATTTTCTTGAGCGGTAGTTAGCGTGTTACGGTACGCAAGATTTTCTGCTATAACTTGAGGTCCACCCATTGCCCCATATTGTATAATAGGCGAATTGGTTACTGATGCTATGGTAGGAACTGCTCCCACAGCAGAAGCTGTAACTAAATAACGCACTGCTACATTAAAATCAGGAATATCCAATTTGCTGGTAGCAGCAGGAAAATTAAGCGCAGGGTTAAAGTTGAATTGATTGG
>Ga0209499_1000708_pt1 | contig 24406 bp, 25 predicted proteins | sample C_130208_EF_Meta_FD_187306 | JGI IMG/M metagenome (GOLD analysis project Ga0209499, IMG submission 187306) | Freshwater microbial communities from Lake Croche, Canada to study carbon cycling - C_130208_EF_MetaG (SPAdes) (version 2) | ecosystem: Environmental > Aquatic > Freshwater > Lake... | reverse complement strand
GGATCCGATCCGGTGCTGGCCGATGCATCGTCAGCCATCGTGGAAGTCTCGAAGACTGCAATCTGTGGATCAGACCTTCACTTCTTCGAAGGAGAAATCCCGGTCGGTGACGGTATCGCCGTTGGGCATGAGTTCATCGGCACCATCGTCGAGATGGGCCGAGACGTCACTCACTTTCGAGTAGGAGACCGAGTCTTGACCTCATCAGTGGCGGGATGTGGCCACTGCGACGGTTGCGACACACTCGACCCAGTCACCTGCGTCGACGGGCCGCTCATCTTCGGCTCCGGGATGCTCGGGGGCGGCCAGGCCACCCACGTCGCTGTTCCTGCTGCCGACTTCCAGATGTTGCCAATTCCCGAGTGGCTCGGCGATGAGGCCGCACTCTTGCTGACCGACAACCTCAGCACCGGGTGGGCAGGGGCACGAAGAGCCGAGGTGCGGCCGGGCGAGACCGTGGTCGTCATCGGCCTTGGGCCCGTCGGGCTGTGCGCCGTCCGCTCGGCGTTGGTCCTCGGTGCCGGCACCGTGCTCGCCTTCGATCCTGTGCCCGAACGACGGGAACTCGCCGCCGACTCAGGCGCTGTGCCGATCGAGGGCGACGTGGTCCACGCCGTGCTCGATGCCACCGCCGGACGCGGAGCACACCGAGTCATCGATGCCGTGGCGATCGACGGGACCCTCGATCAGGCCTTCGCCAGCGTCCGGGCCGGTGGCACCATCTCCGTCATTGGAGTCCACGACCTGACCCCCTATCCGATGCCCATGCTCATGAGTCTCTTCCGCAGCATCACCCTGCGGACCACAACGGCCCCAGTCCACCAGACCTGGGGCGAACTCCTCCCCCTGCTCGAGGACTCGACCCTGCGCACCGATCGCATCTTCACGCACACCTTCGCGCTCGATGATGCCGCCGAGGCCTACCGAGCAGCCGCGTCTCGCGACCAGGGCTGCATGAAGGTCATGCTCAAACCTTGAGCGGCGCCCTCAAGCCCGGCACGATCGTCGGTGCAGACCTATGGTGACCAACATCAGCGAGGGCCACGCCCTCATGTTCTGGGGGGGACATCATGCGCGCACACCACCGGTCGATCTCGATCCGGGCCAAGGCCATGGCGCTGGCTACCGCCATGGCCACCGCAGGGACTGCACTCCTCCTTCCCTGCTCCCCTGCTCAGGCCGGGGCCGCAGGACCGATCTGCGGTCACCAGCCCACGCCGTCGGCCGCCCAGCGGAGTTCGACGATTGGAGTGACGAAGACATCAATCAACGTGGGCAACGTGGCAATCATTTCTGGGCCGGTCCCCGGGCTCTTCGAAGGTGCCGCCTTCGGAGCGCAGGCCTACTTCGCCATGGTGAACGCCAAGGGCGGCGTCAATGGCCGAAGGATCACCCTCGATTCTTACGACGACGCATTCTCCGGGACCACCAACAAGCAGCTGGTCGAGCAAGCCGCGACGAAGGACTTCGCCATGGTGGGAAACTTCTCCCTCTTCGACAATTACGGCTGTGCGGCCTTCGCTCAGAACCCGGCATTCCCAGACGTTTCCCAGACGCTCGACCCCGTGACGAATTCACTCCCGACCACGTTCAGCCCGACGCCCGTGATGCCCGGTGGCCCGCTGACGACATATCAGTACTTCAAGTCCCGCTACCCCGCCGCCGTGACCCACGTCGCCGCCTTGGTGGCCAACTCTGACACGGCCATCGCCCAGTGGAAGGGTCAGCAGGCGGCGATGCAGCACCTCGGCTACAGATTCAGCTATGTCCGCCTCACCAGCCCCATCGAGACCAACTACACCGCTGACGTGGTTGCCATGAAGAAGAAAGGCATCAAGATGGTGCTGATGTCCTTCGGAACCGGCCAGTCCTATGCCGCGCTGGAGAAGACCATGGATCAGCAGAACTTTCACCCACAGGTCCGAGTGTCGAATGGACCGGCATACTTCGCCGACTTTGTGAAGCTCGCCGGAGGCCCTGCCGTCGCTGACGGGACCTGGCTGGTGCAGGGCTACTCGCTCTATCGCGGCCAGGACGCAAAGTCCGTTCCGGCCGTCAAGGACTTCATCACGTGGGTCAAGAAGGAGCATCCGACCTTCTCTCCTGACCTCTACACCCTCTTCGGCTGGAACTCTGCCCAGTTGTTCACCCAGGCCCTGCGGTCCGCCGGACAGAACCCGACCCGGGGCTCACTGCTCACGGCACTGTCAAAGATCACGAAGTTCGACGCCAGCGGTCTCGCCGCCCCGAGTAATCCCGCCAAGAAGATCCCAGCCAATTGTGTGATGTTCGCCCAGATCGTCAAGGGGCGCTTTACCCGAGTTCGGCCGACCGCCCAGAAGGGCTGGAGCTGCACGCAGCCCTACTGGGCCCCCGGCCGAGGAAATCTCCCCAAGGTCGCCCCCTAGCGACCTCAAGGAGACCGAGAAATCGACCCCAGGCAGAACCATCTGCGTCACGGGTGCTCGACGGCGTGGGAGATTGACCCCATGGGCAATCGCGTCATCCGACCGAGATTCGCGCTTCCGCTGTCAGCGGCGACTGCTGGCCTGACGGCGGCCCACCATGGCTTCGAGCTGTCAAGCGGCATCGGGCTCGTGGGGCAACCCGAGCTCGGACTCAGGGTGACGAGCCTGATCTGGGGACTCGGACTGCCATCGTGGGCGGCGCTCGCCGCTCGGACGCGGCCTCGACCAGAAGCACTGCTCGCCCTGGCCAGCGGCACGGCCTTGGCCGGGTCGCTCGTGCACTTCATCCTCTGGCCGACCCGGCGCACCCGGTCCGGACTGCCCGTGCTCATCGAAGCCGAAGGCCTGCCCACCGCCAGCCTCCCCGCCTACAACGCCATCCTTTACACCTGGGGTGGGGCCGCCGCTCTTTCGATCCTGCTTGAGGTGCCCAGGGGGGCTCGACGCTGGGCACTGCTCGGCCTCGCGACCATGCCTGCGCAGTTCATCTCCGCCCGGCACCACTTCGCTTGGCTCAACGAGCAGGCCGCCACAAGGCCGGCCTGGTGGAATCGGGCCGTCCGATCGTGAGCACACGATGGAGTCGGCCCTAGGGCCGCTCCCACATCCCCACCGGGGCATGACCCACCGGGTGGTGACCCGGCTGACGACCCTTCATCGCCTCGTCCATCCGTCGGGTCATCCCTGGGGTCAGCGTGCCGTCAGAGATCATCTCCATATAGAGGGCCACGACATTGCCGATGTCCATGAAGTCGCGCTGCCACGACCAGAGGAAGTCGCCGGCGTAGACGAACCAGCTCCCGCCGAATCCCGCCACCTCGCGCCGGCGACCGTCGGGGCTCGGTGCATCGGGGATCTGCTTCCAGAGGCCAATGACCTCACCCTTGACGTCGTCGATCAACACGTGCTGGTAGGGGTAGGTCCACCCGTCGAGGCCGCCCATCTCAAGGCCGAGCGCCAGGTGGAGGATCTCGCTGCGGCCCACCGCCATGAACTCGTCGGTGGCACCGACGTTCCAGCCATAGGTCGCCTCCTCGGTGTACATCCCTGCGAGGTCCGACCAGTCCCCCTTGGCCTCGCAGTCGCGGTTCACTGCCAGCCACCGCTCCACCATCTCCTCGAGCTCTGCTCTCGGGTAGCCCATGATCACATTCCTCCTGCTGGTTCTTCCACGATCATGATCGCCCGCGTTGGGCAGTACTCGACCGCAGCGAGTACCGCCTCGTGCTGATCCTCGTCCGGGGTGAAGTTGAGCACGGTCACGACGGTCTCGCCCTTCTCCACCACGAACACCTCCGGCGCCTCTGACTCACACACCCCATGCATCTGGCAGAGGTCGGCATCGATCTGGATCCGCATCACGTCCCTCGCCGGCGGTAACGGATCCGGACCGGTTGCTCAAGTTGGATGACCATCTTGGACATGTCTGCTTGGTAGCTCTCAGGCGGCTGGGCAAGGGAGAGCTCGAAGGAGGGCAAGACCACCGAGAAGATGGCCTTGAGCTGCATCAGTGCGAAGGATGCACCGACACACCGATGTCGGCCGGCACCGAAGGGAATCCACGTCCAGGGGTTGAGCTTGTCCTCCTCGCGTCCCGCAAGGTAGCGGCTCGGCTCGAAGGAATCTGGCTCGGGGAAGTCCTCGGGAATCCGATTCGAGATCCACGGAGAGGCCCCGACCATCTCCCCTGCGGCGATGTGCCGGCCCTCGACGTCGAGGTCGACCTTGGCCACCCGCAACAACAAGATGAGCGGTGGGTGCATCCGAAGGGTCTCCTTGAGTGCCGCTTCCATCTGCGGCATGGCTCGAAGGGCCTGGTAGCTCACGTCGTCAGAGTCCTCGAAGAGTGCGGCAAGCTCCGCCACCACGAGGTCCATGGCCCCTTCGTGTCGGAGGAGCTCGATCACCATCCACGACGCGGTGGTCGACGTGGTGTGGTGACCGGCGAACATCATCGAGATGAAGATCCCGGTGACCTCGTCTGCGCTGAACCGCAGTTCGCCGTCCTCGGCGCGGACCGACATCAGGATGTCAAGCAGGTCCCTGTCCTCATCAGGGCCGGGACCCGCAGCCTCTCGGCGATCCATGATCTCCTGCACCAAGGCCACCAGGGCCAGCCGAGATTCATCGCGCTTGGCGAACGACGGGATCGGCGCATGGGGATCGACGAAGGCGAGGGCATCGGTCCCCTGCTCAAGGTCATGGTAGAGGTCGGCAAAGCGTCGATCGAGCTCGAGGCGGAACTTGCGGCCGATCAGACACGACGACGAGGTGTAGATGGTCAACTCGGCGAACCAGTCGAGGAGATCGATCTCACCCTCATCACCCCAGTCGGCCACCATCTCGACGACCTCCCGGGCGATGGTGGCGGCATGGCCCCGCATGAACTTGTCCCGGAGTGCCTGGTTGTGGAGCATCTCGCGGCGTCGCTCCGGGGAGGCGTCGAACACCACTCCCTCGCCGAAGACCGGTGTCATGAACGGATAGGCCTCAGCCTGGTCGAGAACCTCCTCTGGCGCCCGGAAGAAGAACTCGTTCGGGCCCGCCCCCGACAGCACCGTCACGTCACGACCCGAGAGGTCGAAGCGCCCTGCGTCGCCACACTCCGAACGGATCCGCTCGAGGAGACCGATCGGATCGGTGCGCAGCTCCTCGAGGTGCCCACCGTCGATGAGACCTCCCGAGACCATGGGGATGGCAACTGCCTGCGGGTCGGTCATGAGGTGCCCTTCATGATCGGAGCCTCTGGGTGGAGCTCGATGGTGGTGACGTGCGTGCCGCGCGGCAACGACACCACCGCCAGCACCCCCTGGGCCACGCCCTCGGGAGTCATGAAATTCGAGTGCCGGGCGAGGCCCCACGACTGCCACTCCTCGAGCACCGCCATGGTCTCGTCAGGGTCCCAGTCCATGCCCATTCCCGTCAGCGTCGGGCCGGGCCTGAGCACCGTGGCCCGAACCCCGGTTCCCTCGAGCTCCATCTGCAAGGTTCGGACATATCCTTCGAGGCCCCACTTCGATGCGACATAGGCAATCATCGACGGCCGCGGCCGGGCCACGACGTCCGACGTCACCACGACCACATCTCCTCGACGTCGCTCGATCATCGCCGGCAGGATCGCCCGCAGGAGGCGGTGGTTGCCTTGGACGTTGACCTCAAGCGTCCGGGCGAAGTCGTCGGGCTCTGTGGTCAGCATCGATCCCGCCTGGTTCATCGCCGCATTCGAGACCACGATCTCGATCTCGCCGAGCAGGCTCGCCGCCTCCGCAGCGAAGGCCCCTGGCGAGTCAGGATCCCCGAGGTCGAGCGACACCACATGCGCCACACCCCCGGCTGCTCGGATCTCGGCCGCCGTGGTCTCCATCTCCTCGAGCCGCCGTGCTCCGAGGACAACGGGGTGACCATCGGCGGCGAGTGCACGGGCCACCGCCTGGCCGATGCCTGATGAGGCACCGGTCACGACCGCCGGTCGCCTCGACGGGTTGTCGGGGAACCGAGACATCAGCGCACCTCCACGGTGGTCGGAAGGGTGGCGAACCCCCGCACGTTGATCGAGTGGACCCACTGAGCAGCAGCCGCATCGATGTCGTAGTGCCGAACTCGAGCGACGAGCTCTTCAAGCGCCACTCGACCCTCAAGTCGAGCCAAGGGAGCCCCCATGCAGAAGTGACGCCCATTTCCGAAGCTCATGAGCTTCGACGCGTCACGGTCGAGATCGAACCGATCAGGGTCGTCGAAGACCTCCGCATCCCGATTGGCAGACCCGATCAGGAGCAGGACCCGCCCCCCGTTGGGGATGGTGGCAGTGTCGAAGATGAGATCGGTTCGCGCCACCCGAAGCACCATCTGGCTCGAACCATCGAAGCGCAGGGTCTCTTCGACCCAGTCCGAGATCCTCGTTGGGTCCGCCATAGGCTTGGCCAGCTCATCAGGGTTCTTCCACGCCCACCACCAGGCATTGCCGAGCAGCTTCGTCGTCGTCTCGTTCCCCGCCACCACCATCAAGAACAAGAAGCCGATCATCTCGTCATCGCTCAGGCCATCACCGTCGATGCCCGCCTCCAACAGCTGCGATGTCAGGTCCTCCTGCGGGGTGGCTCGGCGACGTTTGACCATGTCGGCGAAGTACACCACCATCTCGAGGGCGGCCTGCTGGCCCTCGAGGGGGACGTCGAACTGTCCGTCTTGGCGGTGGACGACGAGATCAGCAAGTCGCCGCAGCTCGGCACGGTCTGACAGAGGGACGCCGATCAGCTCGGAGATCACATCCATCGGGACCTTGCCGGCGAAGTCGGCAATGAAGTCGAAGGACCCCTGTTCGATCATGGGGTCGAGGTGCTCGATCGTGATCTGGCGAATCCGATCCTCGAGGCGCGCCACTGTGCGAGGCGTGAATGCCTTGTTTACCAGGGTTCGCATGCGGGTGTGATCCGGCGGATCCAAGGCAAGGAACGACATCGTCTTATGTGCATCGGGTCCGAATGCCGCGGGATCGAGCGATACGCCGTAGGCGTTCGAATAGCTACCCACATCCCGGAATGCCCGCAGCACGTCAGCGTGCCGAGAGAGCGCCCAGAAGTCGAACTCCTCGTTTCGGTAGACGGGAGCCTCAGCACGCAGCCGGGCGTAGGTCGGGTAGGGATCCTCATGGAAGGCGTACTCGTACGGATTGAACAGCTCCACCATCAGCTCTCTTGCCCCCTAGACCTCTCCGGCCGCCATGAGGCGAGCAGCGCTCACGACGAACGCCGGCACGTCCTCATAGGACATGTGCCCCATGCCGGCCGAGAGCAACGCTCCGAAGTAGGTCGTCACGAGCACCCGGGCCACTGCGTCGTCAGCCGGAGCGGCGGCGGCGGCGATCCGACGATGGATCTCCGCTCCGATGCGAACGCGCAGTCCGACCACGTCAACATTCGAGCTGAGCAGGCCCTGGGTGCATGCGGCGATCACCTCAGGGCTTCCGACCGTCACCGCAGCGAGTGCGTCGACCGTGGCCTCAAGGCGGTCAGTCAGCGAGGCGCCGGGGGCCATGGCTACGTCGGGCACTGCGGCCACGCGACGCCACAGCAGCTCGGCGAGCAGGTGATCCTTCGAGCTGACGTAGTTGTAGGCCGTTGCCGGCGCCACCCCCGCACGACGAGCCACAGACCGAACGCTCAGAGCGTCGTAGCCCACCTCCTCGACTTCCGCCTCGGCTGCGACGAGCAGCGCGTCGATCGACTCGACCTGACGATCCGTCAGACGGCGACGCGGGACCTCTGGGGCCACCGTCACGCCCGAAACCTTCCAACCTCGAGCAGCAGGTGGGCGTCGGAGCATCTTGCTGCAGTCATCACGCCATGCCCTCCCCTGACTTATCCGTGGAAGTGATACTACAGTCTGGACACCTGTCCAACGAGGAAGTCGCCGGCCGGCATCCCGCTGACGCAGGATCGAACTTCATCCACCAGAGGGGGAATCGTGGCAGAACAAGGGTCACCGACCGTTGGGGTCATCGGCCTCGGCGACATCGGTCGTGGCGTGGCTGCCTCATGCGCCAGTGCCGGGCTCTCCCTGGTCGTGTGCGACCTTCGCGAGGAGGCTCTCGAGGCCTTCGCTGACCAGGCCATCGTGACCACCAGCCCGGCAGTGTTGGCCAACCAGAGCGACATCGTGGTCGTCGCAGTGGTCAACGATGCCCAGGTGCTCAGTGTGACGACTGGCCCCGATGGCGTGCTGAGCTCGGCCGCACCCGGGTCCGTGCTCGTGATCGTCAGCACCATCTCCCCTGCCGCATTGGCCAGGGTGGCGGAAGCAGCGACGGCGGCTGGGGTAGCAGTCGTCGACTGCGGTGTGTCCGGTGGGCCAGCGGCCGCCGCCAGCGGAGAGTTGATCAGCATGGTCGGAGGGTCCGAGCAGGACATCGCCGCCGCCGCACCAGTCCTCGAGGCCATGAGCTCGCTCGTGGTCCGAATGGGCGACCTCGGCACGGGCCTGTTGGCCAAGTTGGCACGCAACGTCGTGCAATACGGCGGCTGGCTGGCAGCCTACGAAGGTCAGCGCATCGCAGAGGCCGGAGGGATCGAGCTGGGCAAGCTCGCCCAGGTCATTCGTGCCTCGGACGCCAAGATCGGCGGCGCTGCCACCTTGATGTTCCGCCCCACCGTGACTCCCTTCGGACCCGACGATCATGAAGGCCTCGTCGCCTCCATGTCCGCCGGGGCGGCCCTCGCCGCCAAGGACCTCGCAGCCGCCCTCGAGGCCGCCGCCGAGCTCGGCCTCGTCCTCCCCGGCGTCGAGGTCACCGCCAGTCACATCAACGACGTCTTCGGCGTCGGAGGAGCATCATGAGCGACATCAGCGGCGAAGAGCGCCTCTACATCGACGGCGAGCTACGGCCTGCGAGGTCGGGCACTGTCTTCGAGACCCTCAACCCCGCCACCGAGGAGGTCTTAGGCGTCGCCGCCGATGGCGGGGCTGAGGACATGGACGAAGCCATTGCAGCGGCTCGCCGAGCCTTTGACGAGACCACCTGGTCGACCGATGTCGAGGTACGCGTCCGAGGCCTGCGGCAACTCCATGAAGCCTTCCTGCGCCACAGCGACGAGATCCGCGCCATGACGGTGGCCGAGGTTGGATCGCCGGTGTCGATGACGACCCACGCCCAACTTGACAGCCCTGTGGCGGGACTCGCCTGGGTCGCCGACCTCGCCGAGCGCTACGAGTGGGAGCAGGACCTTGGAGTGGCCGAACCACTCGGGATCGCCTCGCACCGGTGGACCCGCAAGGAGGCCGGAGGAGTCGTCGGAGCGATCTCGCCGTGGAATGTTCCGCACCAGATCAACTTGGCCAAGGTTGGCCCGGCACTCGCGGCAGGAGCCACGGTGGTACTCAAGCCTGCACCCGACACGCCATGGTGCGCCTCGATCCTCGGCCGGCTCGTCGCTGAGGAGACCGACATCCCGGCAGGAGTCTTCAACGTGGTGACCTCGTCGGACCACCGGCTCGGTGCCATGTTGTCGAAGGATCCCCGGGTCGACCAGATCAGCTTCACGGGATCCACCTCCACAGGCCGCAAGGTCATGGGCGACTCGGCAGCCACCCTCAAAAAGGTGTTTCTCGAGCTCGGCGGCAAGTCAGCCTTCGTCATCCTCGATGACGCCGACATGGCCGCGGCGACCGCCATGGCCGCCTTCACCATCTGCACCCACGCGGGCCAGGGCTGCGCCATCACCACGCGCCTCGTGGTCCCTCGTGCCCGGTTCGACGAGGCGGTCGACGGCGCGGCGGCGGTCATGGGCATGTTGCCGGCCGCCGACCCCACCGATCCGGGCACCATCTGCGGCCCACTCATCAGCGCCGTGCAGCGAGATCGGGTCGAGTCCTACCTGGCGCTGGCCGAGGCCGAGGGCGGCCGCTTCGTCCTTGGCGGTGGACGGCCCAAGGATCTCGAGCGGGGCTTCTTCATCGAACCCACGCTCATCGTCGGCCTCGACAACTCGTCACGGGTAGCCCAGGAGGAGATCTTCGGCCCTGTGTTGGTGGTGATCCCCCACGACGGCGACGACGACGCAGTGCGCATCGCCAACGATTCGACCTTCGGCCTCTCAGGGTCGGTCTATTCAGGCGACCGCGACCGAGCGGTGGCCGTGGCCAACCGGATCCGGACGGGCACCATCGGCGTCAACGGTGGTCTCTGGTTCAGCCCCGACGTCCCGTTCGGTGGCTACAAGCAGTCCGGCATCGGTCGAGAGATGGGCGTGGCGGGGTTCGAGGAATATCTCGAGACCAAGTCCATCGCCGAATCGGCCTAAGCACCACCCACGAAAGGGAGCATGACGATGAGCAACCGTGAGGCCGGGATGGCCAAGATGCAGGAGGTCTACGGGTTCAGCTACGACCCCGATGACGTGGGAGGTGGCTTCGTCGATGTCACCGTCGACCATCTGTTCGGTGAGATCTGGACTCGAGAGGGCCTGACGCTGCGGGATCGCCGATTGATCACCATCGGAGCCCTCAGCGCGCTGGGCCTCCCCCGCCTGCTCGAGATTCAGTTCACCAGTGCACTGACCAACGAGGAGCTCGATGAAGAGGCGGTGCGCGAGATCGTTGTGCACCTCGCCCACTACGTGGGCTGGCCGTTGGCCACTGGTCTCAATGAGGCCGCCGAGAAGGTCATCGCCCGTCGGGCAACGGCCGCCAACACCGAGATCTGAGGAGGCTGTCATGCCCGAGACCACCACCACCTATGACTTCACCGGCAAGGTGTCCATCGTCACCGGAGCCGCCGGTGGCATCGGCCAGGCCTATGCCGAGGCGCTCGGCCGAGCGGGGGCTTCGGTCGTCGTGGCCGACATCGCCCTCGACGGTGCTGAGGACGTCGCCGAGGGCATCCGGGCCGCGGGAGGATCAGCCCTGGCGGTGGCCGTCGACGTCTCGGACCCGGCCTCGGCTGAAGCCATGGCGGCGACGACCATCGAGGCCTATGGAGGCATCGATCACCTCGTCAACAACGCCGCCATCTTTGGCGGCATGCAGCTCGATGTCCTGCTTAGTGTGGACTGGGAGTACCTGACCCGCTTCATGGCCGTCAACCAGATGGGGGCACTGGCCTGCACCCGAGCGGTGTTTCGGTCGATGCGCAAACGCGGTGGCGGTGCCATCGTGAACCAATCCTCTACGGCCGCCTACATGTATGCCGGCTTCTATGGCCTCGCCAAGGCCGGGGTAAATGCCCTGACCTACCAGCTCTCCCAAGAGCTCGGCGGCCAGGGAGTGCGGGTCAACGCCATCGCCCCCGGGCCTATCGATACCGAGGCCTCGCGATCGGTGGTGCCCGCCGAGCTGATGCAGCCCATCCTTGACGGGCTCGCCCTCAAGCGCCAGGGGCAGGTCGACGACCTCGTCGGGATGTGCCTGTTCCTGCTCTCGGACCAGGCCTCCTGGGTCACCGGCCACGTCTTCAACGTCGACGGCGGCCAGATCATGCGGGCGTAGGCTCAGATTCTTGGGGGCGCTTCGCTCCACCTTGGAGGATCGACATGGGACTGCACGCACGACGAGAGGTCGGCGCCGACCTCGACAGCACCATCCACGTCGGCCAGGACATGTCCAAGGTGGTGCCGCGATTCCGATTCCCCGACGAGATCGTCGATCCAGCCGACGCGCTCAAGGTCATCGATGATGAGCTCCTCCTCGATGGCAATGCCCGCCAAAATCTCGCCACCTTCTGCCAGACCTTTGAGGAGGACAATGTCACGGCCCTCATGATCTCGGGGCAGAACAAGAACCTCATCGATAAAGACGAGTACCCCCACCCGGCCGAGTTCGAGCGCCGCTGCGTGCACATGCTCGCCGACCTGTGGGGTGCCCCCGACGCCACCAACACCGTCGGGACCTCGGCCATCGGCTCTTCGGAGGCCTGCATGCTGGCCGGGATGGCCGCCAAGTGGCGGTGGCGGGCTCGCCGAGAGGCCGAGGGCAAGCCGACCGATCGACCGAACCTCGTATGCGGCCCCGTCCAGGTGGTCTGGCATAAATTCGCCCGCTACTGGGACGTCGAGCTGCGCGAAGTCCCCATGAGCCCGGGCCGCTACGCAATGGACGTCGAGGAGATGCTCGCTCGCGTCGATGACAACACCATCCTCGTGGTGCCCACCCTCGGAATTACCTACACCGGTGCCTACGAGGACGTGGCCACCCTCGCTTCCGGCCTCGATGACCTCGAGCAGCGCACTGGCCTCGATATCGACCTCCACGTCGATGCCGCCAGCGGTGGCTTCGTGGCCCCCTTCTGCGCCCCCGACCTGATCTGGGACTTTCGGATCGAGCGAGTCAGATCCATCAGCGCCTCGGGCCACAAGTTTGGGCTCGCCCCCCTCGGGGTCGGCTGGGTCGTCTGGCGGGACGTGGCCCATCTTCCCGAGGACCTCATCTTCCACGTCGACTACCTCGGCGGCGACATGCCAGTGTTCCAGATCAACTTTTCCCGACCCTCTGGCCAGATCCTGGCCCAGTACTACAACTTCATCCGATTGGGCCGAAGCGGCTTCGCCGACCTCCACACCGACGCCTACGACACCGGCCGGTTTCTCGCCGATGGCATCGAGGCGCTCGGGCTCTTCGAGCTGATCTACCGTCCCGACCCGATGCGGGGGATTCCGGCGGTCACGTGGAGGATCCCCGAAGACGGTGACCTCGGTTTCACCCTCTATGACCTCGCCGACCGGCTGCGTTCGTCTGGCTGGCTGGTGCCGGCGTACCCGCTCACCGGGGAGCTGGCGAAATCCACGGTGCAGCGGGTACTGGTGCGTCGTGACCTGTCTCGAGACCTCGCCGCCGCCCTGCTCACCGATCTGTCCGCAGCCATCGCCCACCTCGAGGCGCACCCCCAGAGCGTCCATATGACGCACGAGGAGTCAGGAAGCTTCAGCCACCTCTAAGTCGGGTGGAGCAGCGATCAGTCGAGTCCTCTTCGCTGCGCGGCGCAGCGCCACAAGGATGGGCCGGCCCACCACCACGATGAGCATGGCATTGACCATGGCACGCGGAAGGTCGAAGCCCATCGAGGTGGTGAGGTCGAATGCTACGAAGTGGGCGAGGTTCTCGAGTGGTCCGGCCCCCGGGACATACGAGATCGACGTCGAGGAGCCGGCCACCGTGGGCCAGAACCACAGGTTCATCACCGTCCCATAGGCCACGCAGGCCAATGCCGCGTAACCAGCCAGCAGTCCGACTTCCCGACCGCCCTCCGCCCTCGGGAGCAGCCCCGCCCCCAGTCCAACCCAGCCGGCCGCCAGCATCTGGAAGGGCAGCCATGGGCCCACGCCCCCCGTCACCAGCGCCGAGGTCAACAGCGTGATTCCGCCGAGCGAGAAGCCGAACCCGGGACCAAAGACCCGCCCAGCCAGCACCAGCAGAAAGAACACCGGCTCGATTCCTGCCACCCCAGGGCTCGGGATCCGCAATGCTGTGCCGCACGCTGCCAGGATCCCGAGCACTGCGATCCCCCGGGCATCCATCGTCCCTCGCGTGAGCTCAACGCCACACAGGCCGACCACCACTGCCGTCAGCATGGTCAGCACCAGCGGGGCAGTCGAGCTTGTTGCGCCGTGCGCTGCGACAAGGAAGGGCCAGAGCAGTCCGAGGGCGCCGACCCCAGAGACGGCGGCCATGAGGATACGTCCCGGAGGCGACACCGCCAGGGCAGCAGACCTGGTCATGGCTCGATCGCCCCCAGAGCCGCCGCCACCTCGTCGACGGTGAGCCAGGTCTGGGGACTCAGGACCTTGGCCACCTGCGGGGCAAAGGCTGGTGTGTGGCAGACGACGTCGCGGGTCTCGCCATCGGCGATCACCTCACCGCCCGCCAGGACCACGACCCGATCGGAGACCATGGCCACCATCTCGACATCGTGACTGGCCACGACGACCGCAGCACCTTGATCGCACAGGGTTCGGATCTGGTGACACAGCAGTCGCTTGGCCCCGTAGTCGAGCCCTCTGGTCGGCTCGTCGAGCAGAACCACCAGCGGCCTCGGAGCCAGCACCACGCCCAAGGCCAAGGTAAGCCGCTGGCCCTCCGAGAGATCCTTGGGGTGGCGATGAGGATCAATCTCGCCACCGAGGTTCCCGAGGACACCCGCTGTCGTCCCGGGGTCCAGATGGTGCTCGAGATCGGCCACCCGACACTCGTCGCCCACCTCCTGGGCATAGAGCAGGGCGCCGGGATCCTGGGGTACCAGCCCCACCAGACAGATCCGATCCTTTGCATCCATGCTGCGTGGTGCCTGCCCGGACACCTCGGCTGCTCCGGCCGTCGGTGCGAGGAGCCCCGCCATCGCACCGAGCAGGGTGGACTTCCCCGACCCGTTGCGTCCCATGATCGCCGTCACCGTCCCTGCGGCAAACGACAGGCTCACCCGATCGAGCGCACGCAGCCCGTCATAGGCCACAGTGAGATTCGTGACCGACGCCACATTCCGACCATCCTGCAGAGGGGCGGGTGCCGGCCGTTCATCGGCCAGCAGAGCGGATAGAGCGCCAGCGCTTCGGCGGGCTTGTCGGACGGTCACCGGCAGCGGGTCCCACTCCGCCAGACGACCAAGGTCGATGAGAGGCGGAGCGAGCGGCGAGGACGCCATGATCCGGCCTGGCTCGCCAACCGTGGCTCCACCCTCGCCGTCGAGCAGCAGCACCCGGTCGGCGAAGGGCAGGACCCGCTCGAGGCGATGCTCCGCGATCACCACCGTCAGGCCGACGTCGTGGACCAGCCGAGTCAGGCTCGAGAGCACCTCCTCGGCGGCCCCCGGATCGAGCGCCGACGTTGGCTCATCGAGGATCAGGATCGACGGAGCGCTCGCAAGCACTGCGGCGATCGCCACCCGTTGCTGCTGTCCACCCGAGAGTGTGCGCACCGATCTCGTTCGGACCTCATGGAGGCTCATCAGATCAAGGGCGTCCTCGACCCGACGCCGCATGACGGCCGGAGCCACTCCGAGGTTCTCCATGCCATAGGCGATCTCCTCCTCCACCGTCTCGGCCACGAAGGACGACCGGGGATCCTGGCCCACGTAGCCGATGAGGTCGGCCAGATCCACGGGCGACGAGCCGACCACAGAGCGTCCAGCGACGGTGACTTCGCCAGCGAGATCACCACCAGAGAAGTGCGGAACCAGTCCATTGACCATCTTGAGCAAGGTCGATTTCCCCGATCCAGTCGGACCGACCACGACAAGCAGCTCACCGTCGGCCACCACGATGTCAAGGTCACGCAGGATCCAGGCCTCTGCGTAGCGAAACGAGACGCGGTCGAAGCTGATCACGTGGTCGCCTCAAGGACTCGAGACCGTCGCCCGACACCGGGCGGAGTCGGCGCCACCAGGAGCGGGACCATCGCCACCAGGGTCATGACCAACAGGACTGGGGGCAGTGTGGGCCAGGCCAGAGGCGACGGCCCCCAGGAGATGGCTGCCGGATCGACCGCCCCGAACACCGCAATGATCAGCAGGGGGACCCATCCGCTGACGGCGCAGGCCAGCGACCGCTGACCGAAGGGGGCCGGCCGATAGCGGGTGCGAACCGAACGGCGGCCGCTCATCAGCGTGCTCGCCCCGAGCAGCAGCACCCCAAGGACGGCGGACCCCAGCGGAACGAGCAGCGGACTCGATCCGGCCAGGGATCCGTAGCCACCAAGAAGCAGAAGTATCGCGCCAAGAAGCGCTGAACTCACCGTGATGACGACACGGCTCACAGGCGGAGTGGGCGAGCGGCGGCCAAAGCCACGCGACCCCATGGAGGCCGCAAGGTGAACGGACCGTTCGAGCGCATCCTCGAGGACGGGAACCGTGATCCCCCTGATGGCAGCGAACCCCGAGCTCGGCCGGCCACGCAGCAGACGGGCTTCGCGAATCCGGGCCACTGATCCGAACAGCTCGGGAACGAAGCTCAGTGCCACCGTGACGGCCACCGCCGCCTCGTGTGCCACCGGCGGCAGGGAGCGCAGCAGCTCGCGCGCCGAGGAGAGTGCGTTCGCCGCACCGAAGGCGACGAGGACCACGGCCAAGCGAAGGCCGGCCACAAGCGCCACCAGCAATGACTCGATCGTCACCGGTCCCCCAAGGCTCACCCCCTGAGCCCAGGTCGGCAATGAGATTGACGGGAACCCCACGATGACGTGGCCGGGCAGCCGTTGCCCGACGAGGACCTGGAGCGCCAGTCTCAGACCCACGACGATGGCGGCGAGCAGGAGGAACCCCCGCATGGTGCGTCGCGCCTCGGCTCCTCGAAGGCGGCCTACGGCCACCAGACCGATGATGGCGCCCAGAAGCAGGAGGAACAGTGGATTCGAGGTGCGCAGCGCCGCCACCGCTAGGCCTGTGGACCAGAGCCACCACGCAACCGCGTGCGGACGAGTATCGAGGGTCATGTTGCGCGTCGCCGCCAGATCACGATGCCGGCCCCGAGCACAAGCACCACGATCGCCATCCCACCGATCGTGCCCGCGGGTGAGGACCTTGCAGGGACAGGTGAGGTCGGCCGGGTGGCGTGCAGACGTTGTGTGGCACTGACCACACGGCGCAGCGTGGTGGGCGGCCGAGGGGCCTCGGTGGTGGTCACTGGAGCGCCGCTGGTCGTCGGTTGAGCACCGACATCGTGCCGCTCGACCGGCGGCACGGACGTCGACGGCATATCGAGCGTGGTCGGAGGCGATGGCTGGGCAGCGTCACAAATCGCTGCCGGGTCGGCCGGCACAACTGGCCCTGGATCACCAGGATGTCCTGTGCCTGCTTCCTCGAAGCGCCAACCCTCGACCACCGCCGGTGTGACCTGATGGGTTCCAGGGCCATCCGTCGCATAGGTCCAACCCGACGGGCCACCGTGGAAGTAGGCCCAGTACTGGTATCCCGCCGCCGTCCGGACCCCGCACCCCACGGAGGGTTGGCCCGCGATCGAGCACAGCAGCCCACTGGTGGCGTAGGCCGGCTCGGCCAACCCAGCGCGACGTAGGCCGTCGGCGAGCGCCTGAGCTCCGGTGGTGCCTGGTGGCTCCTTGACGCACAGGTCGAGGATTGACCCGCTCCCCGCTCCGAGCTGGACCACGAGGGCGATCCCTCGCTCTCCTGCTGCGAGCGCCGGCGCGGCGCCAGGAAGGGTGGCTCCCAGGCCGATTGCCATGAACACAGTGAGGCGGCGCGACATCTATGAGGCCGATGCGGCCGCCACGGCACCAAGTGCCCACAGCGCTTCATAGGTGGAGTAGACGTCCGCGGTCGGCGAGCTCGGATCGATCTGGAAGCGGAAGCCACCCGTCGCTGGGTCCACAAATGCGAGCAGGGCCGTCAAGGGTGCGATACCCCCCGGTGCAGCGGCACCCGAAGTGGCCGTCACATCGATCCCGGCACTGGCCAGTGCTCGGACAGCGAGGGCGGTCGAATCGGCATCAGGCATCTGGCCGGGGAAGTAACTCCACGACGAGGTGGCCTGCTCGGTGGACTCAAGATTGGCGAGGGCGCGCGCGAGTGCTGAGCCCGGAGCAGACGGCTCGGCGGTGACCACCATGGCCACGATGGCCTCGGCGGTGGAGTTTGAGTCAGCACCAAGCCAGTTGGCCGGGTCCGAGGTGCAGCCCACCCACGCAGAGCTGGCGTCCGAGGCGAAGCCGCCATCAGGACATTGCTGGGCCAGCAGCCAGGACCGTGCTGCCACCATCGCCGCCGAGTAGCTAGCGGCTGCTCCGCTGGCCACCAGGGCCTCGATTGCGAGAGCCTGACGATAGGTCCCGTCATAGGTCGGGTCGGTCCGCCCAAAGAGCCCGGACGCGCGCTGTGACGCGAGGAGGCGCTTGATCAGACGGTTGACGTGGAACGCCGGGGCACCCGACACGGTGGCCAGACGGATCAGCACGGCAAGGGCCGCAGCCCTATCGATCGGCTTGGGGCCGCTGTTGTCGATGACATACGCGTCGGTGTGGCTTGCGAGATACGAGAGGGAGGACCGAACACGTTTGGTGACATAGCCAACCTGCTCGAGAGCGAGCACCGCCTGCACCGTGGCGCCGTAGTCGGCTCCCCTGCCGTCAGGATTCGGGATGACTCCCTTTTTGTTGAGTTGGCTAGCCAACCAGATGGCTGATGGCGGCGGCCCAGAGGTGCCGGCGCTTGAGGTCGTCCACGGCGTCACTGCTCCCGCGAGCCCGACGGTCACGGTGACGAGCGTGGCGACGAGGCCCCGGATGAGTCGTGTGGTCATGGCTTCCTCCTGGTGAGGAGGGAGCCTGAGGACAGCGAAATGAGGATGTCCATCAGAATCCCCGCCCCGTGTCTCGACGTCGCAGGATTGCGTGTGGCACCTCGGTAACCCGACTCGTGGAGGCCTCTCAGCCTCCACACACGGTTGCGGACCAGCGCCGGAATCTCACCGGCTTCCCCTCAGAACCACGTTGTGGTCTTGCCTGAGCGAACCTAGCACGGCCGGACTGAGACGTTCCGGGTGCTCAGACCATGCGGTGGCGCATCTCCCCGACACCCTCGACCCAGGTCACAAGCTCTTGGCCTGGGCGCAGATAGGTGGGCGGGGTCTTGCCCATGCCCACTCCGGCCGGGCATCCGGTGTAGAGCAGATCGCCAGGCTCAAGAGTGATGATCTCGGCCAGGGTGGTGAGCAATTCGGGGATCTTGATGATCATGTCCGAGCTTCGAGCGTCCTGGACTGTCACGCCGTCGATCGAGCAGCCAAGAGCCACGTCAGCCGGGTCGGCGAACTCATCGATGGTCACGAGCCATGGCCCGGTGGCGGCGAACCCGGGATACGACTTGCCGAGGGCGAACTGCCGGCCGGCTGCCATCTGGACGGTGCGCTCCGAGAAGTCCTGGCCAGCGGTAATCCCGGCCACGTGATCCCATGCCGTCTCGGGGGTGACCGAGTCGGTGCGTCGACCGATCACCAGCACCAGTTCGACCTCGTAGTCGACCGAATCGGAGGGCAGCGTGATATCGCCCACCGGGCCGGTGAGCGCAGAGCGGAACTTGGCGAAGGCTGCCGGCATGGCGGGGACCTCGAGGCCCATCTCCTCTGCGTGACTGGCATAGTTCATGCCAATGGCGATGATCTGGCTGGGGTGCGGTGAGGGCGGACCGAGGAGCGAGTCATCGAGTGCCACCGCTGGGCCGTCGATCCCCGCCATGGCGGAGGCCACCGCATCAATCTGAGCGATGCACGAGGTGAGGTCCGGACCGAAGGCTCCGCCGGTCGCCGTCGCCACGTCGATGACTCCGCCCTCGACCACCACATTCGCCCTGCCGTCAATGTTCGCCAGCCGCATGGCTGCGCCTCCTCGTGTCGGATGTCCGTCGCTGATGCTAGGAGGAGATGAAGCGGTAGCCCGCTCCCCGCACGGTCGCTATGAGCGACTCCTCGCCGGGCCGGTCAAGCTTCTTGCGCAGGTAGCCGACATAGACGTCCACCACGTTGGACCCGGGGTCGAAGCTGTAGTCCCATACGGCCGAGAGGATCTGGGCACGCGACAGCACCTGTCCGGGGTGTCGCAGGAAGAGCTCGAGCAGCGTCCACTCTCGCTGGGAGAGCTCGATCCGTGTGGCCCCTCGGGTCGCCACCTTGCTCAACAGATCGAACCGCAGGTCGCCAGCTACGAGCTCGGTGGCTCCCGGCTGCTCGGTCGTCCGAAGCGCCGCCCGAATCCTCGCCACGAGTTCGTCGAAGGCGAAGGGCTTGGCCAGATAGTCATTGGCCCCAGCATTGAGCCCCGCCACCCGGTCGGCGACTTGCCCTCGGGCGGTGAGCACGATGACGGGCGTCTGGTCTCCCGACCCGCGCATCTCCTCTAACAGAGTCGCTCCGTCGGCATCAGGAAGGCCGCGATCGAGCAGGACGAGATCGATGGCGAACCCTGGTGAGGCCAACAGGGCCCGCGCGGCAGCGACGGAGCCAGCAATCTCGGACTGATACCCCTCGGCCCGAAGCCCCTTGTCAATAAACGACGAGATCCCCGGGTCATCCTCCACGATCAGAATTCGCATGTCACTCCTCCTCGAATTCCGTAATCATTGCCACCGAAGATGGTGGCAAGACGATCGACGCCGCCAGGCCTCCAAGTGCCGCATCCCCAAGCTCCACACGCCCGCCGTGCGCCCCCGCCACGCTCCCCACGATCGCCAGCCCAAGGCCCGATCCCGCTCGGACCTCCGAGCGCGGGCGGCCGAATCGCTCGAGGACACGATCGCGGTCGGCCAGTGGGATGCCCGGTCCCGAGTCCGACACGGTGAGGACAACCTCGCGGAGCGGAAACCGCAGCGAGGCCGACAGCTCGATCCGATCGCCTTCGACGGTCGCCCTCACCGCATTGTCGACGAGATTGAGCAACGCTCCACGGATCTTGAGCTCGTCGACATCGATCACCAGGTCAGGGACGGTCCCGAGGGTCACGATCCGTGATCCGAGGACCAACGCCGAGGCGACCACCTCGCCAAGGAGGACCCGCAGGGCGACCGGAGCACGATCAAGGAATCCGGGCTCAAGAGATCGCCCAAGGAACAGCAGGTCCTCGGTGAGCACCGCCAGATGCTCGATCTCGGTCACCACCGTTCGCATTGTGCGCTCCACCTCGATTGGATCATCCATCCCAGTCCGCTGGAGGACCTCGAGGTGACCTCGCATCACCGTGAGCGGTGTCTTGATCTGATGTGAGACGTCGGAGAGCAACTGACGCTGGCTGCCCATGACCTCATCGATCCGGTCCAGCATCACGTCGAAGGTCTCGGCCAGCTCGCCCACCTCATCGTCGGAACCTTGATCGCCGAGCCGAAGGTCAAGTTCACCTTCCGAGATCGTTCTCGCCGTGGTCGTGATCCGGCCGATGGTCCCGAGCAAGCGGCGCAGCAGCAGGTAGGTGCCCGCCACAGCCACGAGGAGGGCGATGCCCGCCTCCACCAAGACGAGCGCCAGGACACGTCCGAGGTCACGATCGAGTGATCGCAGGTCATAGGTGACCACCACCGAGCCAACCTGTTTTCCGGAGGAGCGGATCGGTGACGCCAGCACCAGGGTCCGGCCATCGGTCGTCGAAATCGTGCTCGTCGTCGAGCGGGCCGGTGGGTGGGCCAAGAGGGCAGCCACCTGAGGAGATTTGAGGAGGCGGTTGGACCCCTCGGAGCCGTAGCGGGTACCCCCGGGCAGCTCCAGGAGGACGTGCTCGTCGGCCGGCAGCGCCGTGATAGAGAGATAGCGGAGCGCCCAGGTTCCCAGATCAGTCATGCCTCGTGAGCCGAGGCTGCGGCTCACGTCGCGCAGAGAGGCGGAGATCTGTTCGGTGGCCTGACTCGTGGTTCGTCGGGAGAACGACACCCATGTGGCCCACGCACTCATGCCGAGGACGATGGCCAAGAGGACGGCCATCGCACCGCTCAGCCGGGTCGCCGTGCCCAGCCTCCGACCCCCGCGGGGCCCGGTGGACGAGCTCAACGATCTTGGGCTGCGGTGGAGGTGGTGCTCGTCGTGCTCCCAGGTGTCGTTCCGTGGGGTCGCTCGTGGTCGGCGGGTTCGATGGTGGTCGTGGTGGTGCCATGGGTTCCGGAACCATCTTCGGTGGTCGTGGTGGTCGTCAGCACCGGCACAGTGGTGGCCGTCTGTCCATTGACTTGGGTCACCACAGGCTTGGGTGCCTCCACCACGTTCAAGGCGCCGGTCGTCACCGACGTGCCGGGCGAGCCGATCGTCGAGGGAGGTGGGCTCGTCGTGGAGACCGAAGTGACGGCCGGCAATCGCACCGAGGCCGGGAGTGACGGAGGTGTCCCCGAGATCGTGGTCAGTGCAAACCCGACCACCAGGCCCGAGATCACGATGGCCGCCAGGACGAGCGACCACAATGGAGCTCGACCTGGATTCGGCTGGCGTGGTTGTGAAGCGGCCATCGTCCTATCCTGCCGGAGAAGCAGTGCCCCCCGCACGGCGGGGATTCGACGGACGGGGTACCAATCGAGCCGAGAGACCCAGAGCAACGACCATTCCCGCAGCGATGGCGTAGAAGCCTCGAAGGCCGAGTGTGTCTGAGCCGGTGGTGAGGCCGTGCAGCAGAGCCGTCAGCCACACGAGCCATGACAGCCGATGGATCTTGAGCCAGCGGGCCCTGCCGAACTTGCCGGTCATTCGTGCCGTCCCGCCGACCAACAGCATCCCCCAGAGCGCCAGCACGCCGAGGGTCACCGGTGTCGGCCTGAACGAGGACGCCCAAGGAACGAGCGCTCCCACCCAACCGATCTTGGCCCAGGGGTCGATCGCCATGGCCGTGAGGTGCGCCGCCACGAGGGTGAGCGTCGCCGCACCGAGAGATGCGTGCACCGACATCGTCACCATCGGAGAGGGCCACCGCATGCGACTGCGCAGCGGGTGGCGCACCCAGGTTCCGAAGCTCACCAGCGCGGTGAGACTCAGAAACGATGCGATCCCGAGACCTCGTCCAAGCACCCAGGAGAGTTTCTTGGCGTAGATCACCGGCTCGAGCGCCGAGGCCAGCATGTGGCCGGCGAGGAGAGATCCGGCCAGCACGAGACCGATCATCGCCACTTGGGCACCAGAGAGGCGCTGGCGAGCCACCAGCCCATGTGCCTGGTCCGCATCAGTGGCCGTCGGGGCGTCGTGGAGAGATTGGACGGTCATGATCGTATCCAGATCAGCGAAGGCGCCATCGGTTCCGACCACCCAACGCCCCCGTCATCGTTCACCCAGAGGCAGGCCAAGGACCGTCGAGCCGCGTACTCGGCGATGGTCTGGGCTCCCGACAAGAATGCTCCCTTGGCCTCCACCTCGGCCGTCGCCCCACTCGCGCTGAGCACCGTGACCGACCGCAACCCGGCACCACCGGGACGTCCCGTGCGAGGGTCGATGAGGTGATGAGCCTGCTCTCCACCCACCTTCCAGTGCCGAAGCCGCGTCGACGACGTGGCGTAGCCACCCGCCTCGAGCCGAAGCACCGCCACGGGCTCGCTTCCGCCCAGCGGATCCTCGACACCAACCGACCAGGGGGCTCCGATCTCGTCGGGTCCGCTCGCTGCTCCATCGCCACCGATATCGATGAGCCCATGCACACCCATTGCCGCCATGGCCGCCAACCCACGATCGGCTGCTGCCCCCTTGGCGACTCCACCAAGGTCGATGCGCTCGCCGCCCAGGGTGACGAGGGACAGCTTCGAATCGAACTCCGGGGTCCAGTCGGCGCGTTCAGGTCGATCGGCCATCGAGGCCCCGAGGCCGTCGACGGCGCGGAACGTCCGGTCGTAACCCATTCGCTCAAGATCGCTCAGGACACGGGGGTCGAAGCGACCGTTCGTGGAGCGGTAGCCAGCGAGTGCGATCCCAACGAGGTCACGGAGAAGTGGCGATACCGCGACCGCATCTCGACTGTGGGTATTCAGCAGTGACAACTCACTGCTCGGATCGAAGCGATTGCAGCTCGATTCGACGGATCGGATGGCCGCCCACGCTGCAGCCACGGCATCGGTGCTCGCCGACGCGGTGGCGATGATCCGGACCGGCGAGGCCATCGCGATCTTGGTCACCATGAGTGATCCCTGCTCACCCGGCACCGGACGCCCCCGTGACCACTGTGGTCGGCGGAGGGGTCGGCTGAGTGGTGGGCGGTGCCGTCACCGGCGTGGTGGTCGACGGAGCAGCCGAGGAAGCCGGCGGGGACGTCGTGGGCGCATAGGCCACCGCCTGGCCTGCGGTTCCAGAAGCGGGCTGGGGGCTCGCACCGGAACCTGGCGCAAGCGGCTGGGTGGTCGAGGGGGATGTCCCTGCGGCGAGTTGAGCTCGAGCGGCGCGGATCTGTGCCTTCAACTGGGCCGCCTTGGACTGATCGACAGCTGGCCCTGGGATCGTCGACGAGGCAACCGGGGCTGCCGTGCTGGTCGCCACCCCCTGGGCCACCCAGGTGATCGCCATCCCACTGATACCGGCCACCACAGCCGACACTGCCAGCGCTGGTCCCATGGCCTTGGTCGGTCCACTTGTTCGCTTAGTCATCGTTCCCTCCAGAGTGCTGGGCTGATCCACCGTCATCGCTGCCACCTGATCCCTCGTCATCCACCCATCGGACCGGCGGAGCAGCGGTCGTTGGGGTGGGCGACGCTGCGGGGACTGTCGTGGTGGGGGCGGCCACAGGAACGCCGGTGGTGGGCGGTTCGGTTGGCGTTGGCGTCCAGGTCGCCGGAGTCACAGATGATGCGTCCCCCCGGGGAGCGGCGGTAGTCGGCGCTGCAACGGCGGCGAGCTGCTGTGCCAGCTGGTGCTTGACCTCTCGAAGATGGGCTACCTGGGAAGTCTCCGACACGGCAGTGGGCAGTACCGCGGTCGCTGTCGACGAGCTCGTTGCCGCCACGCTGACAGCCCCGGCCGTCAAGCCTCCTGCGCAGAGCGCTCCGAGCATCCAACTCGCCAGCGGGT
>Ga0209499_1000703_pt1 | contig 24464 bp, 24 predicted proteins | sample C_130208_EF_Meta_FD_187306 | JGI IMG/M metagenome (GOLD analysis project Ga0209499, IMG submission 187306) | Freshwater microbial communities from Lake Croche, Canada to study carbon cycling - C_130208_EF_MetaG (SPAdes) (version 2) | ecosystem: Environmental > Aquatic > Freshwater > Lake... | reverse complement strand
GTTTTGCCGAATCTGCGCTCTCTAGACTGGAAATCTAGGATGGCTTTGACTAGGTCATCCTTCCTAAAATCGGGCCATCTTGTCTCGGTAAAGTACAATTCTGCATAGGCTAATTGAAATAATAAAAAATTGCTTATTCTAAATTCGCCACTGGTACGTATCATAAGTTCAGGATCCGGAAAATCACTGGTAGTAAGGAATTCAGATAAAGTTACCTCTGTAACTTCATCAATGTTTATACTGCCCTCTTTCACCTTTGAAGCAATGATTTTAGCTGCTTCCACAAGCTCCCATCTGCTACTATAGCTTAGTGCTACAATAAGTGTTAGGCCTGTATTTTGAGCTGTTTGTGCAGTGGCCTTATCTAAGGCTTCCTTAGCATGGGGAGGTAGTAAATTTAAATTACCTATAAAGCGAAGCTTGATATTATTTTTATGTAAATCGGGGACTTCCTTGGCAATGGTATCCACAAATAAGGTCATTAGACCAGTTACTTCTTCCTCCGGTCTTTCCCAGTTCTCCGTACTAAAAGCATAAAGGGTAAGGTATTCAATACCTATTTCGGTTGCTGCTTCCACTACTTTTCTCACGCTTATAACACCCTGATAATGACCAAATAAGCGGTCCTGGCCTTGTTCTTGTGCCCATCTGCCATTCCCATCCATAATTATGGCTATATGTTTAGGCAGCTTGCTTAGATCCAGGTTTTCCATGGTGTAAAATTATGAAAATAACTAGGTTATTTGCGTTTAAAAAAGCCAAATAAACGCCTATTTGTAGCTTTTTTGCCAGAATTAGACCCTTTAGTTAAAAGATTGTCTTTTTTGGGCTTAGGCCTTGGATCAGGACCATAAATTCTTTGTAAATTATAGGATAGCCCCAGTTTGGCAGAAAAAAATTGATCCCTACCTGATGTACTTGCTTGATAGTCATAAATAGAATTATCTCCAAAATGATCTACCAAATCTGAGCTGGTGAAACGATATGTCAATTCTCCAAAAATATTGAAGGAGCCCAATAAATTATACTTGAAACCTAAATTTAAGGGTACTGTAATTACTTTGGGCGCTTTACTGGGATTCCCTGCTGGATAATTGCTTGTATCTTTTAAAGCAGACATATACCCTACACCAAAACCTAGATAAGGACTAAAACGAAAATTTTTATTCCCATTAATAAATTTTAAGAAATATAATTCTGCCATCAAGCTAATTTCTTGGTAAGTCGTTTTAAAAAATAAACTTCTTCCGTGCACATAGGAGTTCATGTTATTAGCAGTCAATGAATCAAATGCACCTAATGGAACTAATTCATAATTTAACCTTAGGCCCACATAATCATTTAATTGTTTTTTATAAAACCCGCCATAGTTGAAAGCAAGAAATTGAAGATTAGGTGCCAAGTCTCCATTGTAAGATGCCTGTCCTGCAAAAGCGCCGAATTCACCTTTGTTCTCAATTAATTGTAAATGTTGTGCATGCACATTAGTAGCAAAAAATAGAAGAAAAAATAAATAAATACATTGCTTACGCATGGGCTAATTTCTTTTATCCAAGCCCCAGGTGAGCTTTGTTCTTAAGGTAGTCAAATAGCTGTTCTCATTGAGTCTTATGAAATTCACAGAGAAAGATTCTCTCTTAATAGCCAATTGAATATTTTTAGGTACGATTTCTTTTCTAGCATCTAATGCACAAATTAATTCTTCTGTTCTTCCTTCAATTTCAAAAGAAATAACAGAACTATCTGGCACTACTATAGAACGTACATTTAAATTATGTTGCGCCACGGGTGTGATTACAAAACTTGCAGAATCAGGAAATAAAATGGGACCATTGCAACTCATATTATATCCAGTGGAACCCGTAGGTGTAGAAACAATTAACCCATCTGCCCAATAAGAATTTAAAAATTCACCATTTAAATAAGTATGAATTTTTATCATGGGAGAAGTATCTCTTTTATGTATCGCAAATTCATTTAAAGCATAAGGAGCCTCTCCAAAAATGATAGGGTCGGCGTCTAAATGTAATAATGTTCTTTTTTCAATGACATAGGTACGATTCACTAAGGCCTCTACCATAATACTCAATTCATCTTTTGAAATAGTAGCTAAAAAACCAAGCCTACCATAATTAATTCCTAAAATGGGAATTTGACTATCCCCCACAATGGTGACAGCATCGAGTACGGTGCCGTCTCCGCCTAAACTAATTAAACAATCAATGCTATCATGTATGGCAGAAAAAGAGGTAAATGGAATCAATGGCTCTTTGCCGGCGCTAGCTTGTAAATTAAATTTTTCTAGTAAATCCTGGTAGACATAAATCGTAATGGCATAGTTATTCAAGGCAAGCAGTAAAGCTTGCAATGATTGTTGCTGATCGATATCAACCCCTCTACTATATATAGCTACTTTCATCCGAAAAATTTAAAAATTAATACCTCCATGCAAATATAACCCTTTGTCTCCAAGCTGATTCAAGCTGTAATCAATTTTTAATACAAAATCATAAATACTAATAATATCCATGCCCACCCCTGCTGTTCTAATAAGTGTATTGGAAAGTCTATTTCCATTCACTGGCTTTTCACTATATACATAACCAAGATTTGTAAAAGCCTTCGCCCAAAATTGATATTTTATAAAAGGTAGTTTTTTGCTATTCATTATATTTTTAACAGTTACGCTGCCTAATGAATGATTAAAGGATGCTTTAAAAATACTTGCAGCATTCCCCTCCACTACATAATACTCTAAACCACTTATTTGAAAATTACCATACCCCAATAATTTATTATCGGTATAATTTTGATTAGGTAAAAATTTAACCAAGGTATTAGATTCAAAAAATAGAAAATTATTTTTTGATAGAGGACTTGCCCATATTTTTCTAAGTTGAATAGAACTTAAATTACTGTTCTTAGAAAAACGTTGATAAAACATAAAATCGGTAGACTGTCCTTTGGTAGGATAAGCATTGTAATCGAAATGCATATGCGTATAAGAATAAGCAAGATCTACATATGAAAATGTTTTTTGAAGACTAGGTAAAAAAGAAGCTTGGTAAAGAAAGGCAGAATCACTTATTTCATTTCTTCCAATGCCCATTTGAACACTATGTCTTTCATATAAATTAGGACGGTATAATAAACTTGCATTGGCCCTATAGCCTTCTTGAATTATATTTTGTGTTTTATAAAAAACTTGCTTGTCTAAATTAGTAGCAATATTTATTTCCTTCTGCGTAAAATTTTGCCAGCCCAAGGCTAAGCCGTAGCGTAATTTTTTATCAATAAAGGGTATTTGATATCGAAGTATAGATTGTTGAGTATAGCCTGTAATAAAAGCTGCAGTAAGCTTATCGTTATTGCCTGTTACATTGGCCTGTCTTAGGTTTAAACCATAATTCACTCTATCCAAACTTCTGTTTTGTTCATTCCACCATTGGCTAAAATTACGATCTACCCATCTGAAGTAAGGAATGGGAAATAAATACCATCTTTCACTTAGATGAATTTTAATAACTACCTGTGTGCTGTCAATTGCCTCAGCATGCACCGTCACTTGCTCAAATAAGGAGGTATTGAATAATTGTTGTTCTGCTATAGTATCTAAAATAGATAAGGAGTCTTTCGGAATATAATCACCCTCGTGATAAGGCAATTCTCTTAATATAATATAGGGCTTGGTTTTTTTATTCCCCTCTATTTGAATGGAACTAATTTTTATTTGTGCCGAAACGAAGTTTGAAAAAAATAAAAAAGAAAGAATAAAAAATAATAAATGCTTTTGTTTATTACACATCTAAGTAATTCATTAAATGATGGTAATGACTTTCAATATCGTTGTGGAGTGGCGATTTACCGAAATAATGAAGCACTTGATAATCGTAGCGTTCAAAGGTAGAAATAATAGCAGAAGCCTCTTCTTGATTGATTCTGATGGTGATAATCATCGCACCCGTTGCTTCTTCAAAGAAACTATTTAATTGTAAAATTTGAGCATTATTGGTTTCTACCAAACGGCTCATCTCTGCTAAAGAATATTGGTAAGGAGAAATAGAAAGTACCATAATGGCACCATTTTGTTCAGCCCCAATAAAACGAGAAAGGGTTTCATTTAAAATTTTCTGTGTAATCACCCCTATACATTCTTGCTGTTCATTTAAAACAGGAAGCAAGGAAAGCTCATGCTTAGCAAATAATTCTAATGCCTTTGTAAAATGCGCTGTGCCATTTACACCAATTCTTAAGACAGCATCTGCAATAGTAGCCATGGTTTGATCTAAGGCTATATCCAATACTGCTTCCTTAGCTACCAAACCAATAAAATATTCTTCTTTTAAAATAGGTAAATGTTGTATTTCATAATCTTCCATGCATTGTAATACAAAGGAGGCTGTATCTTCTAAACGAAGCATCGGGAAATCCTTTATTGCTATTTCATTGGCGAGCATAGAATTATTATTTAGGTAAAGATGCTAAAAAGTTTTCTAAAATCTCATTGAATGCAGCAGGCACTTCCATCATGGGCGCATGTCCACATTTATCAATAAACTGCAGCTGACTATTTGGAATTAATTTTTTAAACTCTTCCGCTACAAAAGGAGGGGTAACTATGTCGTTTTTACCCCAAATTAATAAAGTAGGTTGCTTAATTTGGTTTAACTCTTCCCCTAAATTATGACGAATAGCACTTTTTGCTAAAGCAATAATTTTAATGACTTTAATTCTATTTCTAGTAATTTCAAAAACTTCATCCACTAGTTCAGGGGTTGCAACGGCAGGGTCATAAAAAGTTTGAGCAGTTTTGTTTTTAATGTACTCATAATCACCCCTTTTAGGGTAACTATCACCCATCGCATTTTCAAACAAACCGCTACTACCTGTTAAAATAAGCGACTTCACTTTTTCAGGATGGTTCAATATATATATCAAAGCCACATGGCCCCCTAAAGAATTACCCAATAAATGAATATTGTTATAATTTTTATGTTCAATAAATGCAGCAATATGTTTTTCCAAACCTGCAACACTGGTATGTAGAAGATCTAAATCGAATAAGGGTAATATAGGTACCACCACTTTATGAGTATGTCTAAATTTTTCAACTAAGTCAGTGAAATTACTTAGGGCTCCAAAAAGTCCATGACAAAGCATTAAGGTTTCCCCTTCACCTACTTCTAGGTATTCAAATTTCCCCTCTTTAATAATCTCGTATTCCATATGGTATACTGCTTTTGGCTATTTACAGATGGGTTAAAGATAGTATTTTCGATTTAAAAATGAGAATAGCTATTAGATTGTAAATTCCTATATATAGAATAAATAACAATTTGTTAACCTATTCATAATCAATAAATTCTGAATAAAAATAGCCTTATTTAAAAGGGTTGGAAAAAGTAGTAATAGTACTTTTAATAGAGGGGATCCAAACAGCCGCTTTTTCCATACAAAATGGCCACCATTTTTGAAGATAAGAATAAGTATAGGTGTCTTTCATTTCAGCAGCCTTTACCACCCCTAATATTTGTAAAAAATAAATAACTGCACTTAAAATAGTGAAATAAATAAAACCATATAAAACAATGCCCAATAATTTATTCAGCCAGCCTAATAATAACCATTCAGCAGTTTGTTGTAAAAGACCAGAGATAAACTTTAATATAATAAGTACTAAAACTAAAATTAGTAAAAAGGAAATAAAAGGTAGCCAATGAGAAGCAATCTTAGTATGTTCTTTTAATAAGTTAGCTACCCAGCCCGCAAATTGAAAAGCTAGAATCAAGCCAATCATTAAGGAGAAAAAAGAGATGACTGCTTTAATAAAGCCATTTCTAAAGCCTTGTAAAAGAGCAATAATAAATAAAGTACCTACAAGTATATCTAACCACATGTGTTAGGCGCTTAATAAAGTTTTTGCAATAGCAGAAATAACTTTACCATCTGCTTGACCTGCTAATTGTTTGGTAGCCATACCCATTACCTTTCCTAAGTCCTGAGGACCAGCAGCCCCTAGCTGTGTAATAATGACTTGTACAGCGGCTTTTACATCCTCCTCACTCATTTGTGCAGGTAAAAACTTTTCTATCACAGCAATCTCTTCCGATTCTTTGGTGGCTAAATCTGCTCTATTTTGTTGTTCAAAAATGGCTAAAGAATCCTTGCGTTGTTTTACTAATTTCTGTAATAATTTTAATTCTGTTTCTGCAGATATTGCACCATTCGCGCCGGGTTCTGTTTTTGCTTTTATGATTTCTGCTTTAATAGCTCTTAATCCTCTTAACAAAGCTTCATCTTTGTTTTTCATTGCTTCTTTCATTAAAGACATCACATCGGTTTCTAAAGACATAATAGAATTGATTTAGTAGAGTTGATTTATTATTCGTTTATTTATTATTTTCTGAAAGTTGACTGGCTCTAAATTTTGTATAAAAAGTTTTAGCGAATTCTTTAAATTCATTAGATAAGGCTTCGTCCTGTGTGGCTCTTAAATAAGCATCGCTCATGCCCATTAGGTTCTGGTAAAAGAAATCGGCCATTTCATCGACCATCATGTCCTTGGTCCAAAGGTCTATACGAAGGGCTGTCTTGTCAGTGGGATCCCAGAAAGTAAGCATCATAGCGCGGGCTTCCTGCGCTTCCGTAGCCGTACTATCGGATGCAGACCACTTAATATTTTGAGGGATTTTCTGATCGTCTAAACCAATTTGAACCTGAATACTTGACTGATGCATATTAAAATTTTGAAAGATAAAAATACAAATTAATTAAATAATAACCTTACTAACTCTTCAGTGCCAGCGGTATTTGAACTAAGCCTGCATTCTTTTTTGCCGCATATATAGCGCTTAGCCAGTCCTTGCCCATCCTTGCCCTTGCTTGTCTATATACTTCATCTTTATAGTATAATTTGAAATGATTCGATAAAGCCCCTTTTTCTTCAAAGCAAAATAACTCACCCGCACCAGACCAAGAAGATGGCATAGGTTGCTGCTTACCCATGGTTGTATTAAAGAATAAGGGAATATCATATTGTATAGCCATTTCTATTAAACCTGCTTTATCAAAATTTATCTTATTGAATGAAATAGTGTAGCTAGCTGTAATCCATCTAGGCTCAAGCTCAGACATGGACTTAATGAAAATAGACTCTTTAAACTTATACCCTATTAATAAAGCTTGGGCCTGCATGACCTCTCTATCATTTTCAAAAATAAATACTAAAGCCATATTGGTTTGTTGCCATTTTTTAAAAATGGAAAATTCTTTAAGCATCTCTACAAAGGCTTCTAAAGGTTGGAAAGCTAAAAAATAATTAGCCCCTTCTGTTAACTTATTTTTAGCATCGGCAAGTGCCACCCACTCATAAACAGGAATAGTAGCTATAGGCAAATAAGCTTCTTGCATTTTAGTAGCATAGCCTTTATATTTATTTTCTAAAAAATTAAAAGCCCATTCATTAATGGCATAAGTAGCCAGGGACTTTTGAATATACTTTTTAAAAGATTTTCGCAAAGACCATTTTTGGAAAATAGACAAATGGGAATTACTAGTAGAATCAGATAAAGGAATAAAATAATGCGGGAACTGATCACTGCTTTTTAGATCTGCACCAAAATGAATGACAATGGCATTGGTCACTTCCTTCATTAATTTTTCAGCTTCCAACTGCTTAATAATGGTCACTGCATTATTGTTCTGCTCCAAAAGCAATAATGCATCGGAGAGCTTATCAACCACTATATAAAAATGAATTTGTTGTGCACACAATCCTAGTTCAATGATATCCAATACCTTCTGAGAAATTACCGGCTTAGGTATATCAAATTTTGAACTAGTAAGTATAAATAATCGCATAAGCAAAAATACTGCATACTTAACAATTTATCCACCAATCATTTAGGAAGCTTAGTTCCTATTAATAGTCCCCTAACTTTGTTCTATGGCAAAGCACTTGCATCAACTTGACTTATTTGGCATAGATAGCAACCAACCCGTGCATATAAAAGCACCCGTTGAAAAAAAGAAAACCGCTTTGCCGAAACAAAGTCCTTCTTCACTAGGACTAGTATCAAGTGTGGATGAAGAAAGCCTTCCGACAGTTTCAAGAACACCCATGTCTTTTTCGCATACCTCTACTGTTAGCAAAAGAGGAAGAAAATCTTTTGCTTCCATGGATGCAGAAATACATACTTTGAAAATTCCCGCTTCAGAAGAATTGGTTAAAAAATTATATTACCCTATTGGAGAGGTAGCTACTTGGTTTAATGTCAATACTTCTTTAATCAGGTATTGGGAAAAAGAATTCAAACAATTACAACCTAGAAAAACAAGAAAGGGAGATAGATTATTTAGAGCACAGGATATTGAATTTTTACGTCAGTTGTATTTTTTACTACGAGAGAAAAAATATTCTATTGAAGGCGCTAAAACTTATTTAAAGAATAATAAAGAAAAAGCCGAAAAAGATATTGCTGTTTTAAATAGTCTTAAAAATATAAAGCAGTTCTTGGTATCGTTGAAGGAGTCCCTATAAAAGGTTTACGATCTCTTTAAAAAATTCTTCAAGAACATTTACAGCTTAGCTAAACGGTGGTTGCAAAATAAATATTATTATCATTCGCATATTGAATAGCCATTACATTTAATTTCTCTTTCAAGGCTACAAAATCATTGAATTCTAATTCCATACTTACTAAGCACTCAATATGTAGTAAATGAAATTGTTTACCTGCTTCTGAAACATAAACCAAAACATTCCTCACATTTTTAAGCTGGTTGGTCTCATTTAGAATATACTTACTATAAGCTGCTAATTGCAAAGCGGTGGTTGTCACATTCAATTGTAAGTCTAGATCAATTTTACGTTCTGTTCTTAAAGTTATATTATCTACGATAGTGTCTACCATTTGTTTATTAGGCACCGATATATAGGTTTTATCCAGTGTGCGAATACGGGTACTGCGTAATCCAATTTTTTCAATGGTGCCAGTAAAATTATTCACTTTTACTAAATCACCAATGGTAAAAGGCTTGTCAAAGAAAATTATGAAAGAGGCTATAATATTTTCCAAACTTTCTCTCATAGACAAGGCCACAGCAGCTCCTACGATACTTAAACTAGTAACTAAATTGCCTATATTTTCATTAAATACATAATGTAGTATTAATAAAAATCCTACGATGTATAAAATAACTTTGAAAAAATCTCTAAAAAATAAAACCAGCTGGTCATCGGTTTGGTCTTCGGTTAATTTGGCTTTTTCTTCTAAAATAATAGCTACAAATTCAAGCGTTCTTAAACAAACTCGAATAAATAAAATTATAAAAAATAATTTCACTACCGCCTCTAAGAATACTTGAAATGTTAGTTTGTATAAGTGGATATTCCAATCTATGGGAAAATTTAACTCATATAATGCTACAATAGCAACCAAATAAATTAAAAACTGTTCTATAGGAATAATCAAACGGCGTACATGGCTTTTTCTTAATTCAGAATGATTCTTTTTATCAATCCAAGTATAAATTAAGCTTGCAAAAAAACGAGAGATAAATCTTTTAAAAATAAATGCCACTAAAAAAATAGCAGCAATGACAATATAACTACGAAAAGAATTATTTAAAAATTGTTGATCTAAATTCATATTGAATATTTTTAAGCTTCCTTCCAATGAAGTAATTGCATATCAATTCCATCAAATACAGCATAGCTGTCCGACCTTAACCAGTCTCCTAAATTAATATAACGACTTGTTTCGCTAATTGGAATGTCTAAAGGATAATGCCTATGACCAAAAACAAAATAATCGGCATTCACTTCTTTTGCTTTTTGTTTTGAATAAACAATTAACCATTCTTTATCCTCTCCCATAAATACTTCGTCTGAACTACCTGTCTTCGCTCTACTCTTGCTGCTAAAATAATTCGCGAGTTGAATACCTAAGTCTGGATGCAACCACCCAAATAACCATTTGCATAAAGGGTTGGTAAATATTTTTTTCATAAACTTATACCCCTTGTCTCCAGGCCCTAGTCCATCTCCGTGTCCTATAAAAAATTTCTTAGCGCCCAAATTAAATACAGTAGGTTCAAAATAAACTTTTGCATTTAACTCTTTTGTTAAATAATCTTTCATCCATAAATCGTGGTTGCCTGTAAAAATATGCAGCTCAATGCCCGCGTCAGATAATTCGGCTAAACAGCCTAGTAGTCTTACAAAGCCTTTGGGGACCACTGTTTTGTATTCAAACCAAAAATCGAAGATATCGCCTACAATGAATATAGCTGAAGCGTCTTTTTTAGCATTTTGTAAAAAACGCACTAAACGCTTTTCACGCAAATGACTTTGCTCTTCATTAGGCGCTCCTAAATGGAAATCAGAAAGAAAGTAAATTTTTTTACCAGGCACCCATTGCATATAGTTGCTCTTTTAATTTATAATAGTGTATCTATATATATTAGTGTGTCTACTAAAGTTACTAATCTAATAACTTATCTACTAAAAAACAATACACTTCTTTAGGACCATGTACACCTACCACCAAAGTTTTTTCAATATCGGCTGTACGACTTGGTCCAGTTGCATAACTAATCATGGAAGGAAGGGCATCCGATTCTGCTTTAAAAGCGGCTAAGCTATCACTAATTTCAAATACCAATTGATGAGTATAGGCAATACAAATATGAATGGGTGCATATACACTTGAAGTTCTTCCGCTAAGTTGTTGGCTACTTAAAACAATGGTTCCCGTTCTAGATATTAAATGATCACATAAAGTAATGGCGGCATCACAGCCCGCTAAATCATCTGTATTGACAGGATCAAAACTAAATTCTTTCATATCATCCAACCATCCCGATTCTCTAGAATATATTTTCTCCCATTTTTGTGAATGAATAAGTTGCGCTAATTGTTTGGCTAGTTCAGCTTCATCGCTGCAATAGACAAACTTGCCAAGTAGTTCTGTAAATTTTTGCGCAAAGCCAATGGCCAGCTCTTGTTCGGTGGGAATAAAAATAGGTCGGTCTGCAATCTGATCAGGAAAGGGAATAGCAACAGGCTTTTCTAATGCCTGCTTAATTTTTTGTAAAATTTTAGTTTTCGCTCCTTGTGATTCCATTGAATTTAATTCAGTTCTTAAGAAGTAGTTTCAGTGCTTGCTTCATTACTATTTTGATTATTAGTAGTAGGTTCGTTTACAATAGCTGTGTCTGCCGTACTTGTTGCACTTGCATCAGTAGCAATTGCAGCAGTATTATTATTTTGTTCAGCAGTCGCTTCTGTTTTAGTTTCTGCTGACTTAGATTCTTCTACATCAAAAGTCACCACCTTCTCTTCTTCATAAGGACGCATACCAATTAAGGCTTCTACATCACTTTTATGTAAAACTTCTTTATCTAATAATTCTTTCGCTAATTTTTCTACTTCTCCTTTTCTTAAAGTAAGTAAATCTAATGTGCGGTGATAAGCAGCATCAATCATTTTACGTACTTCTTCATCTATAATTTTTCCTGTCTCTTCACTGAATGGTTTTTGGAAAGTATTTTCTTGAGAGGGGTCGTAGAAACTTACATTACCAATTTTTTCATTCATTCCATAAGTCGTAACCATAGAATAAGCCATCTTGGTAATTTGTTGTAAGTCATTAGAAGCCCCGGTAGAAATTTTACCAAAGAAAATTTGTTCAGCAGCGCGACCACCCAAGGTCATACACATTTGATCGGTTAATTGTTCAATGGTATATAGGTATTGTTCTTTAGGAGTGTACTGCGCATAACCCAATGCAGCCGTACCTCTTGGCACTATGGTCACTTTTAATAATGGATAAGCATGTTCTAAGAACCAACCACAAATAGCATGTCCTGCTTCGTGGTAAGCAATCACTTCTTTTTCTTCTTTAGAAATAATTTTATTTTTCTTTTCAAGTCCACCAATGACTCTATCAATGGCGTCTTGGAAATCTTTCATCTCAACACCCGTCTTTCCTTTACGTGCGGCAATTAATGCGGCTTCATTACAAACATTCGCAATATCGGCACCTGCAAAACCTGGAGTTTGTTCTGCTAATTTATGTACGTCTAAATTTTCAGACACTTTAATAGGACCTAAATGCACTTTAAATATTTCTTCACGTCCTTTTACATCCGGACGGTCAATAGAAATTTGACGATCAAAACGACCTGGTCTTAATAATGCACTATCTAATACATCGGGACGGTTGGTAGCGGCTAGTATAATAATACCCGTATCACCACCGAAGCCATCCATCTCTACTAATAATTGGTTCAAAGTATTTTCACGCTCGTCATTACTCATCATGGCATTCTTACCACGGGCACGACCAATGGCATCAATCTCATCTATAAAAATAATACAAGGTGCTTTCTCACGAGCTTGCTTAAATAAATCACGCACTCTACTTGCACCTACACCTACAAACATCTCCACAAAATCGGAACCACTTAAACTAAAGAAAGGCACTTGCGCTTCTCCCGCCATGGCTTTAGCGAGTAAAGTTTTACCTGTTCCCGGAGGGCCTATTAATAATGCACCTTTTGGTATCTTACCTCCAAGGGCAGTATATTTTTTGGGTTGTTTTAAGAAGTCCACAATTTCCATCACTTCTTCTTTCGCTTCTTCTAAACCTGCAACATCGGCAAAGGTAATATTCACTTTCGTGCCGCCTTTTTCAAATAAAGTAGCTTTTGATTTTCCTACATTAAAGATACCACCCGGGCCACCGCCACTTCCGCCACCGCCACCCATCTTGCGCATAAGTACCACCCAAACCACTACAATTAATACTAAAGAAAATATAGTATTAGCTATAGGCCCAAACCACTCTCCTTCTTTCACAGCATTCTGTGGTACTTCTTGAATATTTTTTTGTTCGTAAAAACGTTGTAGTCTTTCGTTAAAACTATTCCAATCAGTTACATTGAATTCAAACAAAGGCACATTTTTAATTTTAGCCTTATCCATTTTACGTTTTAATTTTTGAACGTAAAAGTCTTTATCAATGCTATCTACTTTAATATAAACACGCACTAATTCTTTATTTTGAACAAGATCAATTTTTTCTACATCACCCCCTGTTAACATCACTTGCTTAAATTCAAGTTCAGTGGTAGTTGTAATATCTGGAGCAGTCTGGAAGAATTTAGCAGACAATAATGAAATGGCAATTAAACCATAAATCCAATAAATATTGAACTTAGGCATTTTGGGCCCATCTCCTAATGGGCTTTTCTTCTTGTTATTATCAGGTATCATTTGAGGCTATTAATTCTTGTTGTTGTATTTGTATTTCTAAAGCTCTTCTTAGCTAATAAGATTTTATCCTAATAGATAACAATATTTTATATAATAAGTTTTAAAGATCATGCATTTTAGTATCGGCATCGCTCCACATGTCTTCCAACTGATAAAAATGTCTTGATTCCGGATGCATTACATGCACTACAATATTGATATAATCAATGAGCACCCATTGTGCAGCAGTTTGACCTTCTGTTTTATAAGGCATTTCTCCGCATTTGGTTTTCACTTCAAATTCTATATAATCGGCAATCGCCTTTAATTGAGTGGTGTTATTGGCTTCACAGATAATAAAAAAATCACTGGTAGACTCAGGTATTTTTTTTAAGTCTAAACTTAAAATATTGGTACCCTTTTTATCTTGGATAGCCTGAATAATAGTTTTGAAAATTTTTGAGCTGCGGGTAAGTTGTAATACCGTAGATTTTTTACGGCTTTTAAGGGTAGAAAGAGGTTCCAATGATTCTTAAATTTATTTGTTAAATGCTTATTAGTGAAAACATTTTAAGGTACTAAAATGATTCTAAACTAACTTTACAAAAATAGCAATTCTTTGTTACCTGCCACACCAAATATCCTATTAGGAGAGCCGCTCATCGAACTTACTACTATCCCTAGTACCAATATCTATGCCATGGAACAAGTGCATCAGGGTTTAGCGATATCTGGCAGTTGCTATTCCGCTGATTTTCAGACTGCTGGGAAGGGGCAACATGGTCGTATTTGGGAAAGTGAAAAAGGGCAAAACCTACTTTCAAGCTATGTTTTGGAGCTAAAACAGTTAAAAACAGGTAAAATTTGGACCCCAGCCGATCAAATTGGGTTTTCAGCAACCATTGCTCTAGGTGCCAGGGCCTTTTTTGCCTCATTTGCGGGTGAAGAAACCAAAATCAAAAAGCCCAATGATATCTATTATCGTGACAGAAAGGCAGGGGGCATACTCATTGAAAACCTGGTTAGAGGGAAGGATTGGACCTGGACCGTGATTGGCATTGGCATAAATATTAACCAAGGCTCTTTTTCATCTACCTCAGCCAATCAAATTGCAGCAAGTCCTATTTCTTTACAAGAGATAACGAATCAAACTTGGGATCTACAAAAAATGCAAAAGCATTTAAGTGAAGCCTTAACAACTTCTATTCAAAATTGGTTAATGGAGGGCGATGAAAAAACTATTAAAGCATTTAACGCTTTATGTATTGAAATAAATGATAAAAAATAGTCGTAAAAATTAAGAGCTACTTAAAAAATAATAAAGTAAACATGAGTATAAAATTAACAGAACATTCTAAAGGCGGTGGTTGCGGTTGTAAAATTTCTCCCGCCATACTATCTGAAATATTAGCGGCGCATAATGTAGGTGCCAAGACCAATGTAAAAAATTTACTAGTAGGCAATGATAGTAGAGACGATGCAGCAGTGTATCAAATAGATGAAAAAACGGCCATGATAAGTACTACCGATTTTTTTATGCCCATTGTAGATGATGCATATGCTTTTGGACAAATTGCAGCTGCGAATGCGATTAGCGATGTATATGCCATGGGAGGTAAACCTATTTTTGCATTAGCAGTATTGGGTTGGCCCTTAGCCACGCTACCTGCAAGTGAGGCTGCCAAAGTAATGGAGGGTGCAAGAAAAACTTGTACCGACGCTGGTATTGTGATTGCAGGAGGGCATAGTATTGATAGTCAAGACCCTATTTTTGGATTAGTAGTGAATGGACTCGTGGCTATAGAAAATTTAAAAAGAAATGATACTGCTAAAGAAGGAGATGTGTTAATATTAACCAAGCCATTAGGGGTGGGCATTATGGCAACTGCACAAAAAAGAAAAGTCTTGACGAAGGAAGATTTAAATTTTTTAGTAAAACAACTTACTACTATTAATAAAGCAGGTGAAGCTTTAGGAAAAATAAAAGAAGTCCATGCCATGACCGATGTAACAGGTTTTGGATTACTTGGACATTTAACAGAGATGATGGAAGGAAGTAATTTATCAGCTTCTATTCAGTACAATAAGTTGCCTATTATCCCCGCTGTAAGAAATTATATAGCTCAAAAAACTATACCTGGTGCAACTGCACGCAATTGGAGCTCCTGCAGTGCTGGCGTGGTTTTGGGCCCTAGCGTAGATGAAACAGAAGCCAAATTATTATTACCTGACCCACAAACCAATGGAGGTTTACTTATTGCAGTGGCCCCTTCTTCTTTAAAAGAAGTGCAAACTATTTTACAAGATATAGGTATTGAATATACTTCACCCATTGGAGAATGTACAGTCGCTAAAGAGAAAAGAATTTATATCGATTAGACCCAGCCTGTTTATTCAAAAATAAGATGCCCTTTATTTTTGATTTGGTCGGGTGTTAATTCAGCCACTAATTGTACGCCTTTAATACCACGCACAGTTTGTAAGATATCATTTACTTTTTCATCTTCAATCCACTCTCCTCTAATCCACCAGATAAAGTCCATGTGCTTTAATTCTGGAAGTAAATATTCCCCATCGAATTGATTATGGTATACAAAATGGTGAATAGAAGTATTGGGCTCATTGCCTTCGTACATAGAAAAGTAATAAGTTCTATTTTTTCTTTTCAATGCAATTTCATGATTGGGATTGAATCTAAATTCAAAACCCATGTATTGATTCAGTAAAATACAGAATTGATAATTTTTAATAGGAGCAGTAATACCCAAAATACGAGAGCCCTCGAAATCGCTTTCGTTAATGGCGTCTTGGTCTAAAATTAATTTACTGCTCAAAATAAATTTTATTTAAAATTCAATATCAATTTTTATTTCTTCACTGCCTCTTTTATAAGTTAAACTAGTCTTGTCTCCTTTTTTAAATTTTGAAAGTGTTGTCATATAATTCATGACGTCTACAATTTTATAGTCGCCCAATTGCAATAATACATCGCCCCCTTTCAATCCTATTTTTTCTCCTAATTTACCTTGGCTAGCACCTTCAATCCTAACCCCTGTACCTGTAAAAGCGTAGTCGGGCATTACACCCAAACTTACTGTAAACTTAGTGCTACGGCCCATGGCAGCCTCACGGGTTTTAAGAAAATCCAATTTACCTAGTGCATCGGTGGTTTTAATAATAGACTCTACATATCTTATAATTTGACTTTCTCCTACATAATTAATTTTATCCCAATCGTCGGTGGCTTTATGGTAATCGCTATGGCTACCTGTAAACATAAATAATACAGGCATATCTTTTCTATAAAAACTAGCATGATCGCTTGGACCAGAACCTGCACTATCATAATGGGTAATCAATGAAGTAGAAACAGAACTTAAAATATTGGCCCACTTACTAGAGGTACCAAAGCCCCCTACTGTTAATTTTCTAGCAGTATCATAACGGCCCACCATATCCATATTAATCATGTAATTATAATTACCTGCATAAGTAGGATGTTCTAACCAATACTTGCTACCAAATAAACCTAACTCTTCTCCAGAAAAATGTAAAATTAAATAGTTATTATTTTTAGGCGATTTTTTTTGAAGTGCTTTTGCCAATTCAATTAATGCAGCGGTTCCACTTGCATTGTCATCGGCGCCGTTTCTAATATTATTATTTATATCAAGTGCGTTATGGTCTTCGTTATAGCCTAAATGATCTAAGTGTGCCCCTAATATAACAGTGTTTGTTGCATGATTGTCTATAAAGGCAGCTACATTATGCGCAGTTCTTGAAGCGTACTCAAACTCAATATTAGCTTCAATTTCATAAGTATTTAATTCATCACTAAAATATTTTGAGAAACCTTTTTTGGTAATATATACAACAGGAATGGGTAAGGCCTTAGCCGTATCAAATTTATAATATTGAATATTATCCACTATTGTACCGCTATTATGTAAAAATAATGCAGTGCCTCCTTTTTGTTTTGTTTCTTTAGCAGTAGTTAGTAGCCATTCGTTGATATCAAAATGCGGATTACTTGTATTTTCTTCCAACACATCATTCACATCTTTAAACCAAATTTGCTTGGCTTCATTTAAAGAAACAGAAGCCATTGATTTTAGATTCCCTGAACCACTATTTGAAATGGGAAAAAAAGAACTGTCTAATAAAAGTGATTGCTTATTTACTTTAATAAAAGAATTCGCTGTTAACTTTTTTCCTTCATCAATAGGAAAACTTTGAATAAAACCATTAGAGCCCATGGCTTGTATACCTGCCTTTTGATATTGTGCTATAATATAGTCCACAGCTTTTTGTTCTCCAGCTGTTCCAGCACGACGACCTTCTAATTCATCACTAGCCAAAAATTTAATGTGATTTTCTAAGTTTTGAATGAGGACTTTATCGGCTCTTTTAAGCTTTTGAGCATTCAATAAAAAAGGGAATAAGACCACTAAGAACAAGGCCAGTCTGCGCATAAATATTGGTTTGAGCCCCAAAGTTAAATAAAGCTATTAGCAAAACACAGCAATCTCTGAAATTTGATATGATTTTTATCAGCTCCACCAAGGGGCTCAATTTCTAATTTCGTAAGCCTAGCCCAATCATAAAACCTAGCTTTGCGACCACATGAATGCCGGTATACATATTGCTTTAGTGGGTAACCCCAATAGCGGAAAAAGTTCTCTTTTTAACGCACTTACGGGTATGCACCAAAAAGTGGGCAATTTTCCAGGCGTTACCGTAGACAAAAAAACAGGCCAAATGCAATTAGCAGGCCAGCCTACTACCCTTATTGATTTACCAGGTACCTATAGTTTTTATCCCAAAAGAGAAGATGAGTGGGTGGCCTATAAAGTACTGATGGGGGTGGATGAAGAAGTAAAAACAGATTTAATATTACTGATTGCAGATGCAAGTAATTTAAAAAGAAACTTACTTTTTTGTAGTCAAATTATAGATTTAAAAATTCCAGTGGTATTAGCACTTACCATGAATGATTTGGCGGCTAAAAAAGGAATTAAAATTGATATTGCAGGACTGCAAGAAGATTTAGGTATTCCTGTGCTAGCCGTTGACGCCAGAAAAAACAAAGGACTTACAGAATTAAAAACGGCTTTAACGAATATCATACAAACTACGCGATCAAAAAATCAGGAAAGTTTTATTGATAATAAAAAATTAGCGCCTGCTGCTATTGAAGCTTTTAAAAAATTATATCCTACCCATAGCGATTATGCAGCGCTGCATTATTTAATGCACCATGAAACATTTCCATTAGATGCTGAAATGCAGCATGAAATTCAACAAATTGAAATTGACAACGATTTTAATCATACCAAAACCCAGGCACAGGAAATATTAGAACGCTATAGTCATATTAGTGAAATAATGAAAATAAGGGTGACCACCCCCGATCCTACTGCCAATAAAAAGCGATCTGAAAAATTAGATTCTATTTTTTTACATCGTGTAGGTGGTTATGCTATTTTACTTTCTGTATTGTTTGTTTTATTTCAATCGGTTTTTTGGATGGCGAAATTTCCAATGGATGGCATTGAATGGATATTTACGAATTTGACAACTTATTTAAACACAGTGTTGCCGAGTGTTTGGTGGGAGGACTTACTAGTGAATGGACTAGTGGCGGGTATTGGAGGCATTGTGGTATTTGTGCCGCAAATCATGATTTTATTTGGACTCATTACTTTATTAGAAGACACTGGTTATATGGCGCGTATTAGTTTTTTAAGCGATAAGCTAATGCGCAAAGCAGGTTTAAATGGAAAGAGTGTGATGCCCATGATTAGTGGATTTGCATGTGCAGTGCCTGCTATTATGAGTGCCAGAAATATTGAAAATAAAAAAGAACGACTTCTTACTATTATGGTAACGCCTTTTATGAGTTGCAGTGCAAGACTACCGGTGTATACCATTTTAATATCGCTGGTGATAGATGATAGAATGTACTTTGGTTTTTTAAGTTTGCAAGGACTAGTCATGATGGGATTATATTTAATGGGTATTCTAATGGCCTTATTGGCAAGTACGGTTTTAAAATGGTTTATAAATATTAAAGAGAAAAGTTATTTTATATTAGAACTTCCTGTGTACCGCGCGCCTCGCTGGAAAAATGTGGGCACCACCATGATACAGAAAGCAGGCATATTTGTACGAGATGCAGGTAAGGTGATTATTGTAATTAGTATACTCTTATGGTTTTTGAGTAGCTATGGCCCTTCGGCTCCTATGCAAAAAATAAATGAAAATTATGCAGCGCAAAAATTAGTAGCTGCAAATAATGATGCCCTGCAATCAAATACTGAAAACACTAAGACGCTTAAACAAATAGAAAAGCAGTATAGTAGTGAAAAACTAGAAAACTCTTATGCAGGTATTTTAGGAAAAAAATTAGAACCAGTAATTGCGCCCATGGGCTTTGATTGGAAAATAGGTATTGCACTTGTTACTTCTTTTGCAGCAAGAGAAGTATTTGTGGGCACTATGGCCACTTTATATAGTGTGGAGGAATCGGACAATAGCTCACTGAGAGAGAAACTAAAAGCGGCTGTAAGGCCCGATGGCAGTCCAGTATATAGTTTAGCAGCTGCTTTATCACTAATGGTATTTTATGTATTAGCCATGCAGTGTATGAGTACCCTGGCTGTGGTGAAAAGAGAAACACAGTCTTGGAAATGGCCCACCATTCAATTTTTTATGATGACGGGCATGGCTTATTTAATGAGCTGGGCGGTGTATGTAATCGCAAAATAATTGCTTGTAATAATTACCTGCTTTTCACTTCTTCAAAGGCCTCATCATAGTCGGCACGAATAGTACCCATCATTCTATCCCAAAAAAGAAAGTACAAACCATAATTGCCTTTGAAATATTTATGGTGTTGATTATGATTGACAGAAGTGTTCACCCATTTGCCTATTACACTTTTACTAAAACCTTTTGGATATAATTCCCAGCCTAAGTGGCCGTAAATATTATACAGAATAGAAAGTAAAAAGAAAATGATAATATGCGTAGTATGCACTGGAATAGTAAATAAGAAAACCACGAAAATACCTACTTCCACAATAGACTCTAAAGGATGAAAAGCATAGGCAGCCCAGGGAGAAGGGTTCGTAGACTTATGATGCACTAAATGCATTGTATTAAATAAAGTTTTATGATGCATGATACGGTGCGTCCAATAAAAATAAGTATCGTGCATTATAAACATAATAGGATAGGCTAAAAAATAATAGAACCAGCCATAATCACTAATATTATTGTATAAAGTAGTGTGGGGCTTCATTGCAGGGTTTGCTATTAAAAATAGTGGAATGAACCCAAATATTAAAATAGTAATAGTACTATAGAATATTTCACGCAGGTAGTCGGAGTTCTTAGGAAAAAGAGATTGTATTTTATGGTGTAGAATTTTATTTTTAAGTACTACATAAAATAAAAAGAAAACGGCGCCTGCAATTAAATAATACCTGCTGCCAATTCTTTGTAAAAAGAAAAAATATTTTTGAAAATCAAAAGGCATAACTAATAGTAAATATTGGACTGCAAATTAGTTAAAGAATTGAATGATTACCAACCACTAATGGCTAAAATTTCTTTTGTATGGTCCTTGGTGTCTGGCTTTTCAATAATGTGTTTAACCATTCCCGCTTCATCAATCAAAAAGGTGGTACGGGTGGTGCCCATATAGGTTCGGCCCATAAATTTCTTCTGGCCCCATAAATTGTATTTGTCCACTATTTTCTTGTCCTCATCGGCAATCAATGAAAAAGGCAGGTCGTATTTAGCAATAAACTTCTCATGTGACTTCACAGAGTCCACGCTAATGCCTAAAATTTGTAACCCTTTCTTTTGCAAGGCTTTATAATTATCACGCAAGTTGCATGCCTGGGCAGTACATCCTGGTGTATCGTCTTTTGGATAAAAATAAAGGACAAGCTTTTGCCCCTTAAAATCGGCTATAGAAACTGTATTGCCATGCTGATCAACGCCTTTAAAGGCCGGCGCTTTAGAACCTTCTTTAATAACTGCCATATACTTGAATTGGCGGTGAAGATAGCATTTAAAAAGGACAAAAATGTTTAGGCTTAAAATGGGGCAAATTCAGGCAAATTTTTGTAGGTTTGCGCAATTTATATTTTTGTACGCTATGCCAAAAGACAATTCCTTAAAAACGATTTTAATTGTAGGTTCTGGGCCCATTATTATTGGTCAAGCCTGTGAATTTGATTATTCTGGGTCACAAGCAGCCCGCTCTTTAAGAGAGGAAGGCATTAAGGTTATCCTTATTAATAGTAATCCGGCTACGATCATGACCGACCCCATGATGGCTGATAAAGTTTATTTATTGCCATTGACTATTGAAAGCATTGAACAAATTTTACAAGAGAATCAAATTGATGCCGTACTTCCCACGATGGGCGGACAAACTGCATTGAATTTATGTAAGGAAGCAGATGAAATTGGTTTATGGAAACAATATAATTGTAGAATGATTGGCGTGGATGTAGCAGCCATTGATTTAGCAGAAGATAGAGAGCAGTTCAGACAATTGATGGTAAAAATTGGAATAGCCGTTGCACCTAGTAGAGTTGCGAATAGTTTTTTAGAAGGAAAAGAGTTTGCGCAAGTAATAGGTTTCCCATTAGTAATACGTCCTTCATTTACACTAGGTGGAACCGGTGGAGGATTTGTGCATGACGCATCTGAATTAGATGCCGCATTAGAGAAAGGTTTGAAAGCCTCTCCTATTCACGAAGTATTAGTAGAGAAAGCAGTATTAGGTTGGAAAGAATATGAATTAGAATTATTAAGAGACCAAGCAGATAATGTAGTTATTATATGTACCGTAGAGAACTTGGATCCAATGGGTGTGCATACAGGAGATTCTATCACCGTAGCACCAGCCATGACTTTGAGCGATACTTCTTTTCAAGACATGCGTAACAAAGCCATGCTCATGATGCGTAGTTTAGGAAATTTTGCAGGAGGATGTAATGTACAGTTTGCACAAAATCCGGTAACAGAAGAATTAATTGCAGTGGAAATTAATCCAAGGGTATCACGCTCCTCTGCACTTGCATCTAAAGCCACTGGTTATCCTATTGCAAAAATTGCAGCGAAACTAGCCATTGGTTATAGATTAGATGAATTAAAAAATCAAATCACACAAACTACTTCTGCTTATTTTGAACCAGCATTGGATTATGTGATTGTAAAAATGCCAAGATGGAATTTTGATAAGTTCAAAGGCGCCAATGATACTTTAGGATTACAAATGAAAAGTGTGGGAGAAGTTATGGCTATTGGAAGAAGCTTTACGGAAGCGATTCAAAAAGCTTGTCAAAGTTTAGAGAATGAAGCCATTGGTTTAGGCTATTATGGAAAGAGCTTAATGAAGAATGAAGATTTAATGGAATACATTAAGGTTCCAAAATGGGATCGCATATTTAGAATTAAAGATGCATTGATGCAAGGGTCAACGGTGCGCTCTATTGCAGCAGCCACGGGCATTGACAACTGGTTTTTATATCAAATAAGAATTATCTGCAATGTTGAAAAAGAATTAATGAAGCATTCTCTTGAAACGATTACCATAGAATTAATGAAAGAAGCGAAGCAACATGGTTTTAGCGATATGCAAATTGCTAAACTATTAACAGGCAATACGAACGACGATGCGGTCTATGAAAAAAGAAAGGCTTGGGGTATTACAAGAGTTTACAAAATGGTAGATACTTGTAGCGCTGAGTTTGAAGCGAAGACACCGTATTTTTATTCCACCTTTGAAAATTAATTCAACCCACCGAATTCTATACAACTAATTAAAGAAAACTAAATACTATGAACGTAAAAGATATCGTAGCCTTAAATGAAAAAGAAACCAGAGCAGGATTTGGTGAAGGCATACATGAGCTAGCTAAAGAAAATAGTGAAGTAGTAGTATTAACTGCAGACTTAGCAGGTTCTTTTAAATTAGGACCCTTTATTAAAGAATTTCCAGATCGTTTTATAGAAGTAGGTATTGCAGAAGCCAATATGATTAGTATGGCTGCTGGCTTAACCATTGGTGGTAAAATTCCTTACACCACAACCTTCGCGAATTTTAGTACAGGAAGAGTGTATGATCAAATTAGACAAAGTGTTGCTTACTCAGATAAGAATGTAAAAATTTGTGCATCACATGCAGGTTTAACTTTAGGAGAAGACGGTGCGACGCATCAAATTTTAGAAGATATAGGACTAATGAAAATGTTACCAGGCATGACCGTGGTAGTACCATGTGACTTTAACCAAACCAAGGCTGCTACTAAGGCTATTGCTAATTATCATGGTCCTGTGTACTTACGTTTTGGAAGACCCAAGTGGCCTAATTTCACCAAAGAAGATGGATCTGATTTTGTGATTGGTAAGGCACAAAAATTAAGCGATGGTAAAGACATTACTTTGTTTGCTTGCGGTCACTTAGTATGGAAGGCTATTGAAGCGGGTAAAATTTTAGAAGCTACTGGTGTAAGTGTTGAAGTTATTAATATACATACTATTAAGCCTTTAGATGTTGCAGCTATTGTAGAAAGTATTTCAAAAACAGGATGCGCAGTAACTTGCGAAGAGCATAATATTATTGGTGGTATGGGCGATTGCATTGCACAAGTAGCAGCAACTCATTGTCCTATTCCTATTGAATATGTGGGAACGAAAGATACATTTGGAGAAAGTGGTACACCGAATCAATTATTAGCGAAGTACGGATTAGATACACCTAATATTGTAGAAGCAGCGAAGAAAGTTTTAGCACGTAAAAAGTAATTCTTCAAACTTGAGGTTTCAATTTGATACCTCAAGTTATATAGGTTTCTAAAAATAAAAAGTCCCTTCGAGTATTCGGAGGGACTTTTTTTATAGTTAAAGTTTTTGGAAGAACTAAGTATTTGATATTAACATTGAGAAAATTTCCGAACGAATAACTTTACATTAATTTACAAATTTCTTCTTTTAATTTTCCGGCTTAAAAATTTAAGCAAATGGAAATTATACAAAGTGTTCAAAATAGGATTTATCAGATACGTGGACAAAGAGTAATACTAGACAAGGATATTGCTTTTTTATATGAAATAGAAACAAAAGTGTTAAATCAAGCCGTAAATAGAAATATTAAACGATTTCAACTTGATTTTATGTTTCAATT
>Ga0209499_1000700_pt1 | contig 24518 bp, 16 predicted proteins | sample C_130208_EF_Meta_FD_187306 | JGI IMG/M metagenome (GOLD analysis project Ga0209499, IMG submission 187306) | Freshwater microbial communities from Lake Croche, Canada to study carbon cycling - C_130208_EF_MetaG (SPAdes) (version 2) | ecosystem: Environmental > Aquatic > Freshwater > Lake... | reverse complement strand
TCTTTAAGTCGGTGCAGTGTATAGGTCGCATGTGAACATCGAGGGCCTTCAAGTTTTTGATAATAATGTTGGAAATACCGTTGATATATCCAAGCTTTCCAACGGATTCCAAATCACTCAAATCCAATTTGATAGAATCCACAAAATCCATAATATTCATAGCATCCTTACATTGTTCATTCAAAAATACATTCAAATTGAAGGTTTTATTGTGTGAATTTACTTGATTTACAGAATTGTTAGTGATACCATTCTTACACAACTCTAATAATTGCTGTTGAAGTTCATTGTTTTGTTTCAACAATGTCATTATAAATTCTGGACTTACAATATCATTTAAGCTTTCACCTTGTGATTGTTGTTGGGGTTGGTAACATTTTTGTTTGTGTTTATACAAACTCTGTCTATGTTTGTATTCTTTGCCACAATTACATATAAAACTTGTGTCGGCATTTTTGGCATCAAAAAGGGAAGTATTTTGTAAGTCATCACTTGCTTTTATGTGCTTCAATGTCAATAAATGTTTTGACCAATTTGATTGTTTAGAGCATTTGAAGTTACATTTTTCACAGACAAAATTTTTTGGTATTTTGGCATCAATATTTAAAGTCATTTGAAGCATTTATATACTTCCAGAAAAAAATGCCTAAAGTTTTATTCAAATAAATTTTTAACAAAAAAAATTTTACAGTAACAAAGTTATAATCAAAAATTTGGTAATTAGACGATTATGCTCTAAACCCATTTTTACACTTTTTTTTGCCAAGACCTTTTTGGGAAATCAGAAAATGGACATTTATAAATGTCCAAAATCCATTTTGCCAAAAAAGTCTTGGGAAAAATAAAAATATGTGATTTTCCACTTTTTGAAAAGTGTAGCAAAAACCACAATAATGTTAAACCAACTATCGTAACGAGTTATATTGTTGTTTTGTTTCACTAAACTCGGTATAATTAGAATGAATAAATCGTTATTTTATTTTTTTCATTTAAAGCTATCTACAAATGTTAACTATATGACTGACAAAATTGGTTTTTACTGTGTAAATTTCAAAGATGAAGATAGACGAAATAAAATGACATCCCGATTCCAACAACTAGGGTTAACATTGAATTTTGTAGACCCGGTCGGTAACGATGACGCAAGATTAGCAGACGTACCTGAAAGAGCAGATAAGCGAACTTGGAGTATTATGTTACAACATATGGATTCAATTCGTCATTTTGTACAAGAGACACAGAAAGATTTTTGTATTGTAATGGAAGATGATATTTTAGTGTCAAAGAATATTGTAAATGATTTACCGGATGTGATTGAAACGTATAATAAATTACAATTAGATGTATTAGTATTGGGGTATTTACTCCCATTTAAAATTTACGATTATAATACTTGTTTTTCATTGAAAGATAGGAATGATAAATATTCTTATTTTGATTTTCCAGGAGATTTGTGGGGATCTCAAATGTATATGGTTTCTCGAAATCATGCTGTTAATTTAATTGAGAGGTATACAATTGAACATGCGATCGAAACAATTGAGACTGAACCATTTAGCCCAGATTGGACATTAACCAAATATGGTAAAAAAGCAATTATTTATCCAATGATTGCTGTAGAAGAGGGTGGTACTAAGGCCGATTTACATAGCGAAAGTCAATATCATTTAAATTGTTATCTTACAAACTATGTAGAAGGGTTGTATATATAATTTAGTAAATTTTACGTTTATAGAGAAATAGAATAATATAAATATATATAAATGAATTTTAGTTTTAATTTTAAACCTCGCGGTGTTACACAACCTCCGCAGCCTCCGCGAATTAATCCGCATACAGTTAGTGTTATAGACAAGACTAAGTTGTCTGCCTTCAAAACCTTTTGGACAAGTGCGATAAACAAACAAACTGTAACAGTTGAAGATCATAACCAAGAAGCGGCAAATTCTGCTGCGGAGAAAGAGGCTGCTGAGTTTCAGATCGCTAAGGCTACTGCTGAGGCTAATTGGGTAAAGGCGGAGCAAGATGCAGCTTGCGCTGCTAGTGATGCGGAAGCTGCTAGGATTTTTGCTGAAAAAGAGGCTGCCGAACTTGCTAGGGTAGAGGCTGAGGCTGCTATTAAGCAGGAGGCCTTAGAGGCTGCTATTAAGCAAGAGGCTGCTGAAGCTGCTAGGATCAAGGCAGAGCAAGAGGCCTTAGAGGCTGCTGAAGCTGCTAGGATAAAGGCAGAGCAAGATGCTGCTGAAGCTGCTAGGGTTAAAGCTGAGCAAGAGGCCTTAGAGGCTGCTGAAGCTGCTAGGATAAAGGCAGAGCAAGATGCTGCTGAAGCTGCTATTAAGCAAGAGGCTGCTGAAGCTGCTATTAAGCAAGAGGCTGCTGAAGCTGCTAGGATAAAGGCAGAGCAAGAGGCTGTTGAAGCTGCTAGGATAAAGGCAGAGCAAGATGCCTTAGAGGCTGCTAGGATAAAGGCAGAGCAAGAGGCTGCTGAAGCTGCTAGGATGAAGGCAGAGCAAGAGGCTGCTGAAGCTGCTAGGGTTAAAGCTGAGCAAGAGGCCTTAGAGGCTGCTATTAAGCAAGAAGCCTTAGAGGCTGCTAGGGTTAAAGCGGAGCAAGAGGCCTTAGAGGCTGCTATTAAGCAAGAGGCCTTAGAGGCTGCTAGGATTAAAGCGGAGCAAGATGCCTTAGAGGCTGCTAGGGTTAAAGCTGAGCAAGAGGCCTTAGAGGCTGCTATTAAGCAAGAGGCCTTAGAGGCTGCTATTAAGCAAGAAGCCTTAGATGCTGCTACTGAGCCCGCTGCTGCAGTTGAGCAACCCTAAAAGGTTTGTTCGCAAAGTTCACAATATACAATAATCATTGATTTTTCTGGATTTATATCAATCATATCTTTTACTAACTTATGCTGACAACCAGGTATACATTTTTTAATGCTTTTTTTTATGGGTTTACGCTTCACATAAAAAAAATTATTTTTCATTATTATTATTATTAATTTAGATTACATTTTAAGCAGTTTACATATACATACTTTGGAATGTCGACTTTGTCTTATCATTTTTCTTGATAAGCTTATCAACGATATCGGGTGTGACCTTGAACGGAAACTCCACCTTCAATGACATTTCCTTCTCAAACAAATTCGATCCGGGCTTCATCAAACGATACAAATTCAACTTTGTGTGAATAATCTCCAAACAACGCTTCAAATTACGAACACCATCCTCCTTCTCGCAATACTTTTCAATCATGTGATGAATTGAATCGTCCGGAATAATAATGTCACTCTCTCCAAACTTGACCTGCTCCCTAATCTTCGGCATCAAATACTGTTTGCTGATAACCGTCTTTTGCTTCTCATCATAACCCTCCGTCTTGATGCGATACATGCGGTCCCTCAAAATTGGGTTCACCAAAGACTCGTCATTGTAGCTAAAGACAAACAAACACTTGCTCAAATCAAACTTAACCTCTGCGAAATAATTGTCATGGAATTCATCATTTTGGGTTGAGTCAATCAAATGTGTCAACACACCAGTAATTTCCTCGCCGTGCGTTGTTTGGCTTAACTTATCAACTTCATCAAACACGAATACAACGGATGAACTTCCACAATCAATTATTCCTTGAACAATCTTTCCCCACGTTGAGCCTTCATACGTGAAACCATGTCCGTTCAAATGACTGCTATCCTTTGCGCCACCCAGAGGAATTAGCACCGTCTTTCGACCGAGAATTTTTGCGATTCCATCCTTGATCAAACTGGTCTTGCCGGTTCCAGGAGGACCGTAAATACCGATTGCGCAACCGACCGACTTTGGGTTTGTAATGAGCTGTCCAGTCATTTGGAGGATTTGCATCTTAGCATCATCCAGACCATAAACAGCCTCGCTCAAAATCTTTGCTGCGCTCTCCATAAACTCGTGACACTTCTCAACACCATCCTCAATTGACACTGGCAGCTTATCATACTTGCCAAACGGGATACGCATGAAATTATCAATCCAGTTTTTGTTCTTGTAATATTCGCCGCTGCCAGGATCCATATTACGGATTGAATTAATCTTCTTCATAGCTGCGCTCTTAAACTGAACTGGGATGTTAGACTCCAACAGCGTCATGCGATACGGCTTCTCAACACGAGTAATCTTGTTAATTTCACGTAGTTCCTTGATGATCTTTTTCTGCTTTTCCATATCCAACTTATCATAAAATGAGAAATCATTGTTCGTATTCTTGTCCTTGATAATCTTCTTGAAAATTCGCATGTTCTTGTCCTTCTGCTTTTTGTTCTTCTTTTCCATCTTTTTATTGTTTTCCTTGATATTCTGTTCGCAAACACTAATACATTGTTGAATCATCTTGTTGTCCTTGTCCTTCTCTTGAATCTCCTTCAACTTTGAAATAACATCCTCATCCTTGATAATCTGTTCCGTTGTTGACTTGTTCTTTACAACACGCGGGGTCGGTGGCTGTTTCCCCTTATTCTTGCGCTTGATCAACCCTTCATCTAGAATTGATGCCGTATCATCGCTGTCTTCATCATCGGTATCATCGTCATCACTTGAAACTGACGCATCCTCATCCTCAGTTTCTTCGTCATCTTCATCATCTTCATCATCATAGTCATCGTCGTCATCCCCGCCAATTGTGAAGTAAATTGTGACGTCTTCGCCCTTCTTTTTACGACCATCATCGTCATCACTCTCCTCTTCCTCCTCCTCATTATCATCCTCCTCTGTGGGAACATAATCAGAATCATCCTGATCGTCGCTGTCTTCAACGACAATCTTCTTCTTTTTTCCATTCTTCTTCTTTTTCTTCTTTGTATCCTCTTCCTCTTCTTCCTCCGTTTCCCATACCTCTTCCTCATCATCGCTCTCGATAATCTTTTTATTTTTCTTCAGGTCCTTTGACAGCGTCTTCTTCAACTTTTCTCCATCCTTTACCTTCTTCTCCGCATTTTTCGATGGGAATAGAGATGCCAAGAACTTACGATACTCGATAGGATCCATGTCCTCCTCCTCGTCATCATCCTCCTCTTCCTCCTCCTCTTCGCTATCATCATCAGGCTTTCCGCGAGTGGTCATCCTCTTCTTCTGCTCCTCCTTTTTAGCAGCCACCTTCTTCTTCGTCTGCTCCTTCTTGCTTTTAGTATCGCGAACCATTTTAGTATATATCAATGAATTGTTTAAGTTACCTTTTTGTAAAGTATTTGTTTCAATTTTATTTTTATCATACCCATTATTCTTTTTTCAAACATTGAGTTTTTCATATTTTTATTTTTATTTTTACTGTAAACAATTGAAAATAAAATTGAATTGGAAACAATCTAAATCCATTTATTTATTCCCATATATAAGAGATGTCGAAACCTACAGGTTCAAATGTTGTCTGTTCTAAAGTTGTTGGCATCCAATTTAGTATTTTATCTCCTGATGAAATACGAAAAGGATCCGTTGCCGAGATAACGAGCCGAGACACTTATATCAATAATAAACCAGTCATTGGAGGACTATTTGATCCTAGGATGGGGGTTTTAGAGCCAGGACTAATTTGCCCAACCGATGGGCTTGATTATATGACGACGCCCGGTTATCACGGTCACGTTGAATTGGCGCGTCCGGTGTTTTATATTCAGTATTTAAGCACGGTTCTAAAATGTCTGCGGTGTGTTTGTTTTAAATGTAGCAAACTTCTCATCAGTAAGGAAAAATACAAGCAGGCGCTGAAGCTACAGGGTGAGAGCCGGTGGAAATATGTGTTTTCACTTGCGAGTAAAATAAAGCGATGTGGCGAGGACACTGAGGATGGGTGTGGTTGTTTACAACCGAATAAAATTCGTAAAGAGGGACTTGCGTCAATTTTCGCAGAGTGGAAGGGTGATGGTGGTGAGCAAAGTGAACCAATTGAAATCAAGCTTACTCCGGAGATGGTTATTAAAATCTGTAAGAGAATCTCAGACGAGGATGTTTCATTCATGGGGTTTAGTCCTGTTTACTCCAGGCCAGATTGGATGGTTTGTCAAGTAATGTATGTGCCACCCCCTGCTGTTCGTCCATCTGTAAAGCATGACGCACAGCAACGGTCGGAGGATGATTTGAGTCATATTTTGGTGAATATCATCAAGACAAACAAGACACTCCAGGAGAAAATTCAAAATAATGCACCGGCAAATGTGATTGAGGATTGGACAACTGTCCTACAATATTATGTTGCGACGCAGGTGGACAATAAAATTCCAGGAGTTGCGTCCGTTGCCCAGCGCTCCGGAAGACCGCTAAAATCGATCAAGGATCGATTGAATGGGAAGGGAGGACGCATGAGGAGCAATTTAATGGCAAAGCGTGTTGACTATAGTGCTCGTTCCGTTATCGGTGCCGAGCCAAATTTGTCTATTAAACAGCTGGGCATTCCAATGAAAATTGCTAAAAATCTTACAAAACCAGTTACTGTAAATTCGCTCAATCGCGCATTCTTGACAAAGTTGGTTAGAAACGGACCAGATATTTGGCCCGGTGCTAAGATTCTGGAAAAAAAGTTCGGTGAGTCAATTACGCTGAGGTATGTTGACAGGGACTCTGTTGTTCTTGAAGATGGGGACATTGTTCATCGTCACATGATGGATGGTGACCCCATTTTGTTCAACAGGCAGCCGACTTTACACAGAATGTCAATGATGTGTCATATTGCGAGAGTTATGAAGTATGGTGATACTTTCCGTATGAACGTTGGAACGACGAAACCATACAATGCTGATCGAATTCAATTCATCCTTCCCAGGTCGGCAACAGGGAGCGTTAAAAGCGTGAAACTCCCTAGTTTCCAGGAAACCTACGGTTTCCCCGGACGCCCCTTCCCTTAAGTGTAAGGAGGGTGTCCGGGAACATAGGTTCCTGGATGCGAGACACCTTGTTGCGGGGAGTTCCTTAGAGCCTTCACTACCACTCACATTTGGAAACATTTGTGAGGAACTCAGTTAATTGCTGAACCCAATGGTAATAATGTGAAGGATTGGATAATCCGCAGTGTGACTTCCTAATGTCGCTATGACAAGACTAGGGAAGGCATTCAGAGACTGAACGGGTGTCGGTCAACGATGACGGGTTTAGTCACCCAGAGTTGGCTTAAGATACAGTCCCTCCCCACTGGAAACTTTGGGGGCGACAAAAATATGTAAACTGTGTTGTAAAACATATGTGAGCATATATGATGTCAAGGTATGACGGAGATGAAATGAATTTACATATGCCTCAGGACCCTGAGTCTGAGGCAGAACTTAAAAATTTGGCGGCGGTTCCTTATCAAATTATCAGCCCTGCGAACAACACATCAATTATTGGAATTTTCCAGGATTCAATGCTTGGGTGCTACCAGTTCACGCGAAAGAATGTTAATTTCACGCAACGTGAAGCAATGAATTTGTTGATGATGTTCAATGGTGTCAATGAGAATGAGTTGCTCAAAAAGGGAGATACTGTTACGAGTTTTGATATTCTGTCTCAAATTATGCCCCCCTTGTCATTGAAATACAAAACCAAGGCTTACAAGGATGATAAAACTGACGCAGAAAATTACAACTCTGTATTGGAAATTAAAAATGGACAATACATTCGCGGACAAATTGACAAGGGTGTTGTTGGAGCCGGAACCAAGGGACTTATTCACAGGACGTGTAACGATTTTGGTAACATGGCCTCCGCAAAGTTAATTGACGATCTTCAAAATATTGTGACAGAATACATGAAGAGCAGCGGGTTCAGTGTTGGGATTAGTGATTTGATTTCTGACAAGGCAACAAATGACGCAATTATTGAAGTAATTACAAAAAAGAAGGGTGACGTGAAGAACATTATCGAGCAAACACAAATTGGAATCTTTGAGAATAACACTGGAAAGACAAACGAGGAGGAGTTTGAGACACAAGTTAATAATATTCTTAATCAGGCAACGGCAGAGTCCGGCAAAATCGGTTTGAAAAGCCTTGGCTCAAACAATCGTTTCGTAACAATGGTGAACGCTGGTTCCAAGGGGTCTGATTTGAACATTTCGTTCATGATATCTTGTTTGGGGCAACAGAATGTGGATGGAAAACGCATTCCTTATGGATTTGACCACCGCACATTGCCACATTTCACTAAATATGATGATTCACCTAGTGCGCGTGGATTCGTGGAAAGTTCGTATATTAATGGACTTTCGCCACAGGAATTATTCTTCCATGCGATGGGCGGTCGTGTTGGTTTAATTGATACCGCAATCAAGACTTCTACAACTGGATATATTCAACGTCGATTGATCAAAGGTCTTGAGGATTTGATGGTGAATTATGATATGACGGTGAGATCCAATAAAGGCAAAATTGTTCAGTTTGTGTATGGTGAAGACAATATTGATACAGTCAAGGTTGAAAACCAACAAATTCCTATTGTTAATATGAGTATTCAGGATATTTACGCGCATTATGCTCTTCCGGATGACACAAACAATTCGAAAATGTTGTCCAGTATATTCTTGAAGAATGTGTTGGCTCGATACAAGAACCAGAAGAAAACAATGGATGAGTATAACCAGAAATACACTGACCTGATGGTTCAAATGAGAAAGGAGTTGGTAAATCATGTATTCAAAGGTAGAGCGGAAGATGTTGTGAATTGCCCTGTCGCATTTTCCTATATAATTGGTAATGTTCAAGGACAAAACAATATTTCGGCTGCCTCAATGGTTGACGTTACCCCGACTGAAGTATATGAATTACTTGAGAAATATTACACAAACTTGGAAAAAATCCACTTTGCGCCACCGACACTACTTTTCAAGACGCTGTACTATTACTACTTGTCGCCCAAGCAGCTACTTTTGGTAAAGCGATTTAATTTGGCGGCACTGACAATGTTGCTAGATACAATTACGTTGGATTACAAACGGGCAATTGTGGCACCTGGGGAAATGGTTGGAATGATCGCAGGGCAGAGCATTGGTGAGGTGTCAACCCAAATGACACTCAATACATTCCATTTTGCAGGTGTGGCTTCCAAGTCAAATGTCACGCGCGGAGTTCCGCGAATTGAAGAAATTCTATCATTGTCGAGTGAACCTAAAAATCCATCACTCACCGTGTATTTGAATGAGGAAGATTCGACGCAGAAGGATAAGGCGAAATCCATCATGTATATGTTGGAGCATACGAAATTACAAGAGATTGTCAAGTCAATTGAGATATGCTTTGATCCCGATGATTTGAACACCCTGATAGAGGAGGACAAGGACACAATTGAACAATATCGGGTGTTTGAGAGTATGGTAAGCGAATGTGCTGGAGTATCAATGAATAGCGATGAGAATGAAAAATCCAAGTGGATTGTTCGCATGATAATGGATCCCGAGATCATGTTGGAAAAGAATATTACAATGGATGATGTGAATTTCACACTGAATAATTGTTTTGAAGGACAGTTGTCGTGTGTATACAGTGATTACAATTCAGACAAATTGGTGTTCCGTATTCGCATGGTTGAAGTAATCAAGAATAATTCGGGTAAGGGCAAGAATAAAACGAAGGTCAACCCGCTCGATCAAACAGATCAAATTTATATACTGAAGAATTTTCAAGACCAGTTACTGGAAAATGTGGTGTTGAGGGGAATCAAGAGAATTAATAAGGTTATTCTTCGCAAGATAAAGGACAATGTTGTAGAGTCAAACGGAACTTATGCGAAGCAGGACATTTGGGTTCTAGATACAGTAGGCTCTAATTTACTGGAAGTGTTGGGCCTGGATTATGTGGATGACACCAAAACATTCAGTAATGATATTGTTGAAATCTACGAAGTGCTTGGAATTGAGGCAGCGCGTCAAACAATACTGAATGAGCTCATGGAGGTGATTTCCTTTGATGGAACATACATCAATTACCACAATTACAGTATTTTAGTGGATAGAATGACATACACAAGCAAGATGATTTCTATTTTCCGTCACGGAATCAACAATGATAACATTGGACCAATTGCGAAGGCATCATTTGAGGAAACGCCAGAAATGTTCTTAAAGGCGGCGAGGCATGCAGATTTGGACACAATGAAAGGAATATCTGCTAATGTCATGTGTGGTCAAGAAGGGTTCTATGGAACAAGCGCGTTCCAAGTGGTCCTTGATATTGAAGAGATGCAGAAATTGGAGGCGACGAGTGAATACAAACCGATTAATGTAGAGGATGAAATTGACACCTTCTTCAGTGGGACACAAACCACAGCCGATGCTTGTAGCAAGATTGGTATACAGAATAATGTGATTACGCTTCACACTGTGGACATGGGTAAGGATAATGATTACAATCCGGGATTCTAGAACATACGCTTTTTAAACCTTTCCTCTTTGAAAACGCCCATTCTGGAGCGTTTTCATCAGCTGAAAGTGACTGTGCCACGCGCATTTTCAATGCGCGAAGGTGTAAAAAAGTAGAGAAAAAATGATTGATTATAAATGTGGTAAAATAATAAAATAACAATATTTTTTATACTTAAAAATTATTGTTGTAACATAGTATGTCATTTGAACATACTTTTAATTATATCATAGAAAAAAGTGTTACAAAAATGAATGCCCAACAGGCAGTAATTCTTGGAATATTGTCATCTCGCAATTATTCTATACAAAATAAATTTAATTATATAGATCAGTGTATGAAAAATGTATTTTTTAATGAAGATATCCGTACGGAATTCATGAATGTATTTTGTAAAATACAGAGCGTATATCACGCATTCGCGCGATTATCTTATATATACAAATACAAAAAGTCCGCAATAGTTGTTGATGAAGATTTATGTATGAACAAATTGCAGGAACATGGTAAAAATGTTATTTGTATATTTCAAAAAAATAGTCGTTATCTATTCAATATTCGTGATTTGATAAAGGTCATTAATTCATCGCTTACAAACTCACACGAGTTATTTTCATTACCGTTGAATGTTAAAAACCCATACAACAATATTGTATTCAACAAGTCAACATTGTATAATATTTATTTTTTTATAAAATTCAATACAAATTTATATCCAGAACTACTATTCAAATTTTTTAATGAAGGTTTTAATTTGCGGATATTTGGTAAAAAGCAAGAACATTTGTTGCGAGAATATATAATTATTAACTATATAAATAATTCGTGTGAAGATATAATTCACGAGGATATATTAAATATGATAAATTATGCGAATACATTTATTGAAAACCCCATTTATATTGACAACACATTTCCAAAAAAACTGCTGATTAAAATAATGAAACCATATCTTCAATTGTGGATGTCGGGAATACATTCCCTATCAAGTTCTACACAACGTTTTTGTTATAAGAAATTTAAAACTAATATGACATATTTTTCGATATACAATCCGGCATTTGGACGAAAAATTATTGTAACGCGAAGTGTTTTTACAAATAATCGACATCGAGAAATAAGAGAATACACATTTGAATCCCGACATCCATAGTTGAAATAACCACTTTTCAAAAAAGTGGATGCATCAAAAATTACAAATAATTAATTAAATTTGTCATTTTTATGGTTCGGCATCTACACGAATAAGTTTCTTTTTCTTGATAGTTAAAGCCTTTTTCGTAAATTGCGCAAGATACTCCTCAACTGACATTCTTGTATCAAATGCTTTATCAATCATTGTTTGATCTTCTAATTTGTCAAGTGGAACGAATGTCTCGTTTTTATCATTTATAACGAGTTTATAACCTGGAATTTTTTCGGGGTCAAGCCCAGGAACAATAATGAATGCGAATTTATCATCCCGTTCACCATAACCAATAAACGCAAAATCCTTATAGTTCGTTTGCATGATCTCTCTCTGGGATATGAAAATAGTTGGAATTTTATATTTTTGAACCAATAGCCAAATATCAAATGGTGTGAGGAAATAATTATCGGTATACAAAAAACTACCAAATGATATAGAGCCAGCTTTTACTTGATCTCCAAGCGTTTTTTTGCCTTCTATAATTAGTATATCCACTATTTTTGGCTGATGCTCTTCTAAATAAGTTCGATATTCTTCATATAACACATTTTTAATTTGATTTATAGTGAGCTTTTCATTTGTCATCTTTTCAATTAAATCAATGATTGTTGTAAACGTGCATAATCGAGTCTTTCCATAACCGATTTCTTTATATGTGTCGGGAAAAATAACTCTCCATAGCCCAGATGTTATCCGTGGACTGATTTTGAATAAACATGTTTTTGCGCTTTCTTCTGGTACTTTAGTTGAAACTACATTTTCATATACTTGTGTTAACGCAGGTTCCGCTTCATCATATGAATTGTATTTCACATATTGATTTGTAATTGATGGCACCAAGTTCAATTCAAAATACTCCTTGAGCAATGATTGGATCATTATTATTTCATCATTGTTCAGGTTGTAACCAATGTTTCCAAATGATAAGTAGTTTTGCGGTTGGAGCATGAATGCGGTAATTCGATTGTATCGAATTAATTCATCTGCTATTCGTTCAAAGTATATTTGTTTATTCAGTTTGCGTGTCATCAGGTTTTTCTCTGGGAGAATTAAATTACAACTTCCATTTGTAATAGCACACACTTTTGTATCACACGTTTCTTTGTTCTTTATGATACATGTCGAAACCTCGTCAATCACCTTGTAATAATTTTCATCACCTGTAAACTCTATTTTATTATCCACAAGGTCCTGTAATAATGTCACCATATTTGTCATTTTCTTCGTATAAATAACATAGACTTTTGATAATTCAGCTTCTATTTTTTCTCTCATAGCCACATTCTCGTAATCATTCAACAAAATACGAATTGTATTGCGAAATACATTATAAAAATTGGTTTCCAGATGTATTCGTTTCATATAATCTACTCGCTCTTTATCAACATCGTCGCTGGCGGTAATCGGCACATCAGCAGAAACCATTGGACTATCCTTTACATTAACAATGTAACTATTATTGTCCAGCGATGGAATATTCTTATTAGGACGAATATCAACTTCCGCAATGGGTACCGAAATCTGTATAAATTGATTTGTTTCTGTAAGAATTCCTACTACAAGACCATCCTCAATGACTTTAAACGCAGGTTTACAAGGTATGTCTGGTTGGTCTCGTTTCTTGGCACTTCGTCTTGATAATTGATCTAAAAATATGTATGTTTCATCGTAGGTTTTCCATAAACTGAAATCAGTCATAAACACATAATCAAGATTTTCCTTTAATTCATCATTTATAGAAGACGGATAACACGGAACAAACCCAGTTTGATTATTTGGACTGGTTGCGACAACTCCAATGACTTTTGAGTTAAAATTTACAACTAACTTATCTACTTTATATTTATATTTATCTAATTTTTGTATTAATTTGTATAGTGTTATTGCATGTTTTGCCTCATATACACTTGGCTCACTTAACCCTCCGGGGGGCAGACTTTCAAGAGGGCGACATACATTATTAAAAAATGGCTTCACTATATCTTTGAATACAGCCCTCATATTTGCGGATAATGTCGGGTCATACTCTTTGAATAAGCACGATATTGCGGTCCGGTTATTTCCCTTATCAATATAAGTGTATACAGGCTCATAATAGCCACCTTGCTCAATTAAAATAATGGTAGGTTTTCTAGCATCATAAAATTCACTTGAATAGTGATTAGTTGGGCAAATCAATTCTACATTATTAGTAATATCCTCATTTGGAATTTTAAATATAACTAGATTAACACCGATTGGGAATATATTGGCATTAGGTGTTGAAACAATATCCCACAAATATGTTGGATCTATGAGTGCGTCATTGTCCATTATATAATTTTTGAAATTCTCAAATGCGGAGACAACTTTTTTGGCAAAATAACGATCTGTTGGTTTGGAAAAATCCAATTTGGAGTATAATTTTGTATTTTTGTATTCCTCTATGTCAACATCAGCATTCATATCGTGAAAATCGGCAACCAAATTTCCATTTTGGAATTTTACAAAGGTATCAATTGTTATAGATTCCAAAATTCGTTGTTTCATTTCGATAATCGTTGGGATCGGGGCTGGTGTTTTATCAGCAGTCTTCTTTGTGGAAAATGATGTGTTAGCAATACAAGCTATAAATGATTGTTTGTCATTTACTTCAACACCGCGTCGTAAAAGACATGGGTGGTTAGGTTTAATATTTGTGTTTGTTTTGCTAATTTGACAATCGGCGCTAACAACCATTAACATTTGTTGAATACTAAGGGGCATATATCCCCAACGTCCATTAGGAAGAGGATACTTTTCTGGGCTGATTATATATTCATCCTGACGAACTTGAACATCTTTCTTTATGGACCCCTTTTTTTCACCAAGACATAATTCATTTTCCTTCTTTCGTCCAACTGTATTATAATTTTTGAAACAGCATGGCAAACAGAAACCATCAGGATGAGAATTGGGAATCAATCCGGGATACTTTTTAGAGTCAGGTTTACCATTTTTACCTGGAGATGGTTTGTAGAATTCGTAAATATAGTGACCTGGGATTACCTTATCTGCTTTAGGTGGCAATATTCTTCCACATGTCGGGTGTTCCAGCACCTTTTGACCTGTTTTTGCGTCGACAACTTCTTTCAAATCGTCTGGATTGATAATTGTATTTGTTTTTAAACACCAATAACGAGGGCAAATATAACTATATTTGTTATTTGGATCAGAACCATATGTAATTACATCTTCTGGTCTCAAAAACCCTTTGTGTTCCCTTTTAATTTTTTTCAATTCCGCATCTGTCAAAATAACAGGTTGCTTTTTCAAATCGGAACTACAAATTCGTGAATAGGCATTGAAATGTTTTGTGCGACGCTTTAATATCAATTGAGGGTCTCGTTGTTCAATTCGCTCTTGAAAATAATATGGTTTATTCAGTTGTTTATTGTCCATATTGATAATTTGATTTTCTTCTTCTCCTTCTGTTTCTAACTCTTGATCTTCGTCTTCTCCTTCATCTTCAACTTCGTCTTGTTCCTCATCTTCGACTTCATCTTCAACTTCGTCTTGTTGCTCGGCTTCGTCTTGTTGCTCGGCTTCGCCTTGTTGCTCGACTTCGTCTTGTTGCTCGACTTCGTCTTGTTGCTCGACTTCGTCTTGTTGCTCGACTTCTAATGTATTTACACCTCCGGCCATATCTTCATCTTCCTCGTAATCATCATCTCCAAAGATTAAGTCAAACGCATTTTTAGCTTTTTCTAATTTATCGCCTTCATTTGTATATTCAATATCATCATCATCTTGTTGTTGTTGTTCTCCCAACTCTTCTTTAGAACTCTCACTAGGAGAAATTATATCACCGATAACAACATCAACAACCTGATCGAGAGAACATAATCTCTTTATTTCTTGACTTGGATACCTTGTGCTATTTATATCTTGTGTAAAACGAACCATACTATCCAGAAAAATTGGTATTGTGTTCAAATAATGAATATCATTTATATTTTCAACTATGATTTTGATTATACCTGTTTGAGGATCCAACGTAATTGTAGTCTTAAAACCTGGGTTATCCTTAATTTTTACATTTGTTCGTTTAGCACCTTGTTCTAGTTGAACCTCATTTGCCACTTTACGAACTAACTGAAGGGCTTGGTCGCGCGTTAGGTCGTCGCCATAGTTTCCCAACAGCGCAGTAACAAGCTCATCTCCTTTGTAACCATCATCTATTTTTTCAAGAATGAAAGCCTCTTGACTTGTAACCTTATTAAAATTAGAGACACGTTTAAAACGAAGATTGTATACATTTTTTGCGGATGATTCATTTATAAAAATGCTCGAAATACACCCCATGTATGAATCCAAATTGAGTGGTTTAGATATTTTAATTTGATCTTCAAATGTGAGTTGTTTAATTTCAATCGTATCATCCGTTAGAGTTGTGAAAACCTTCAATTTGTATCCACTTTGCTCCAATAAGCCTTTAATTTCTTCTAATATTGGGTTTATTGTTTTTTGGAAGATAGCTTCAACATCAGCCTTTTGAACGGCATTTACAAAATTACAAGTTATCGTAACAGCCCCATTTTCATCAAACTCGCATATAATTGTTTGGACCTTTTTATTGTCCAATGGTAATTCAATGTAAACAGCAACAGATTTTGTTTTGGCAATATTACTCATCAATTGTATAATGGTTGGTTTTTTCAAATATAGAATTTTTGCTCCATCCATCGCAACCTTGTCAGCATATAACCGGTAAATATTTTCTTGTCTTGGCGATGGGTTGTATTTAATTAGTGGGTTTGCTTTGTTCGCGTGTATGATTTTAAATATGATATCCAGTGGAATCCTAACAACAAACTCTTGAGACATTACCGCTTTGATATACTTAATCCCGCGACTCACATAATTCAATTCTGTTTTCCTCATGTTAAAAACATCGTAAAACATGTCAACTGTTTTGAATGAGTTAAGTGTCCTTTCATTGAAAAATTGCTTGTTAGATTGTATTAATTCTACTCGTTTGCTTGTCAAATCTGTCAAATTGTTAATGTTCTTGTCATACAAGAATGGGAAGTATGTTTTCACAACTGTTTCTTGCGAAAGATCAGATTCTTCGGCAAATGTTAATACATCATTTGCTAAACACAAATAGATAGAGTTATCTACAATTGTTCCTGTGCTCAATAAAAGATGACTGTTGAGCGTGGATAGTGTTTTGCGGGCTTTTTGTTCAAAGAATGAATCAAAATCCGTTGCTTTGTATGGATCACACACAAATGGATATTCATTTTCAATTATAAAGAATTTCTGTCCAAGAACTTTATCTATTATATATTTCTTGCCATCAATTTTCATTCCAAGGATGTCATCATAATCATATACATCTTTTTTTACTGGTGGAACAAATGCGTTACCATTTTCATCACTAACTATATTTGATACAAACTGTTGAAAACGAATATTGGTTAACTCTAAGCGTTTATTCTGTGTTAATGATTGATATACCGAAACCGCATTCAATTGCTCTAACTTGTTACAAAATAGATATAACTCCTCAATGGATACATCCTTCTTGATTTCCTCGAGTATTTTTATCTTTACAACCCCAATTGTATCATCGAAGTGAATTTGCTTGTTGGAATAAACCACATTAATATTATTGGTTTGTATTTCGTTAGTTTCGTGTTCGCTAAATACGTTTTCAGTTTGACCTTGCGAAAACACATAGATTGTATCAATTTTTCCGTTGATTATATATTTGACTTTGTATATGTTTGTCGACATATAATATACTTCGCTTTTAAAAAAAGCGAGCAAAATAAACTTTTAAAAGGGATTTTCTAAAAGTTTATTATATTCAATAAAATTTTGGTTAGACGCCCCAATCCAAAATAAGAATATGTTGAATGAAAACTATTGATTTTTCTAAACTAAATCATAATATGGGTTATCATTCAATGTCATCCCACAATATTCCTTGGGGGTATTCTTGTAATCAATAGGTTGATATATATTTGCCGCTTTTGCGTTTTCCAAAAGAAATTTGAAGTTTTGCCAGAATTCTTGTTTATGACCAACAGAAGACGTCATTATGTGCGAGAGTTCATGAAGCGCAACAAATGTCAGCGTGTTAATGTCAATTAAGTCAGTCCCTTGTTTAGTCGTGTTCAAACAAAATGCTATTTTTTCGCCCTTGTTTTCACTATACGCAGTAAGTTCGCTTGTTGGCAATGTTTCCATTATTTTCTTGGGATTAAATCCTTCTGCGAGACGCTTTACACGATCATCTTTTGGATGATTTTCCTTCATATAGGCAACCATTTGTTTACATTTTTCGGTAACAGATGCTAATAAGTTGGCGGCTTCATTTAATTTTGCTCGTTCACGGACACAATATTTGTTACCATCTTTTGACGCAATAATACATTTTAAGTTGAATGTATCTGAATCATAGTAAATTTTAAGACACAATAGTAGTATAAATCCTATAAAAATGTAAAAAAATAGATTATGTTTTTCTTTTTCCATATACTATATGTTAGTAATATATTACGGGGGCATTCCCCCGTAAACCCCTTCTATACTTTAGAAACCAAAGACATTTTTCTTTACGCAACGTAACTCCTTTTTCTCTTGTTTGAGTCTATTTATCTCTCTTTCATGACTCTCTATCTCATTGTCTATTCTAGAGCATTCCGTTTGTTTCCACTTAGTATAATCACTATCCAGTTCTTGGCGTTCGCCCTGCGCTTCTGTTAACATTTGCTTGCTAAATTTCTCATATGTAGTATCACTGGAAGTGTTATCAAATAATTTACGCTCATTTGCTGCTTTTTTTAAGTCAATCTTGTCAAAGGATTCGTACGTTCCTCCGCGAGCCGACCTTGTTTTTGTGCGTTTTCGCAATCTATTTTTTGTTCTCGTTCTTGTTCGGGCCTTTGTCATACTATATCTTGCTAAAATACTTTTAGTATCCACTTTTACACCTTTTAACTCATGAATATGCCCATTCTGGGGTATTTTTGTCAGTGAAAAGTAATGGTTCCGCGCGCATTTCCAATGCGCAAAGGTGTAAAAAGTGGAGCAAAACCACGGAGGCTCCCTACTACAGACTTGGTTTTTGCTTCGCTCAAACCCCTTCAAAAGGTTGAGTGGATTGATTTATAGTATTCAATTGTTTTATTCAACCCGTCTACAAATGTGACTGTTGGCTCCCAATTTAATAATTGTTTTGCCTTATTAATATCCGGAAGACGATTTGTTGGGTCGTCAATTGGATATTCCTTGTAAACTATCTTCGACTTAGATTCTGTAAGTTGTATGACTATTTCCGCAACATTCAACATTGTATACATAAACGTGGTCCCAATATTCACCGCCCCGCTGTATCCATCCATATTCATAAGCGAAATTAACCCACGAACCGTGTCATCAATGTAGCAAAAACACCGTGTTTGTGTTCCAGTTCCATACACTGTTATATCTTCATTTCGTATTGATTGATTTATAAAATTACTTATCACTCGTCCATCGTCTTTGTTCATCTTAGGACCATATGTATTGAATAAACGAGCAATACGAATATCAACATTGTAATTTTTGTGATATTCGTAGGTGAATGTTTCGGCGCAGCGTTTACCCTCATCATAACAAGACCTTGGGCCAAGCGTGTTGACGTTTCCCCAATAGCTTTCATTTTGGGGGGACACCATCGGGTCACCATATATTTCCGATGTTGACGCAAGTAGGAATTTGGCATTATGGTACTTTGCCAATTCGAGAAAATTCACTGTTCCGTATACATTTGTTTCGAGTGTATCTATGCTGTTTCGCTGGTATTGCGGGGGTGATGCGGGGCACGCCAAATGATAAATCTCGTGAATAGGTTGGTCTGTGAAATAGGGGTCCTTCACATTGTGATAAATAAATGCGAATCTTGGATTTGATTTCAGTGACTCTATATTATGCTCACACCCGGTGCTGTTGTTATCTATACAAATGACCTGATTATTTGGATTTTTCAGTAATTCTTCGCACAATTTATTACCGATAAATCCTGTTCCTCCCGTGACAATTATATTATTTGTCATTTAATTGTTACTGTATATACTTTTATATATGTTTTTATAAATTAAATAATTGTCATTTTGAAAAAGTTTCGTTTCTTTTGTTTGATCTTTGGTTTCTTGGAATTGATTATCGAAATGGCTACTGGATTTTGAGGGTGAAGGGTTTCAACCGAAAGATTGTTAACTTTCATGATGGAATGATCGTCGAGCAACACATTGTAAAGAATATCACTCGGGCAATGAGGAACCAAGTGAACCCTATTTTTGGGTAAATATTCGACAAAATATTTGGCCTTTATCAGGTGTCCCTTATAGCCAATCTTGTGTTCGCGACTCACCATGGTCATTTTGTTCGGTTTGTTCGGTCCAAGCGCATCCTGTTCAAAACACACGAGTGTTTTGTCTTTCGATAATGTTTGGGAAATTGCGACAATCGGTTTATCTTGAATCGTTAGCGTAGTATTTCCACGACCAAGAATGGCAGCGATCTTGTCAATCGCAAAGGTGCCTTGGTCCGTTTCAATTGGTGTGCCTTTGGGGAAGCAAATATTGCCGGGAGTAGGAGGCACTGGAGGCGAAACAGGAAGAGAAAATGTAAAAATTTTGTTTTGACCAAAGTCACCTGCGCCCCCAATTAATCCATCACCCGAAACATTTGTATAAGCCCAATTATCATTCGTCGTTGAAGTATAAATTTCACTCGTCCATGTAGCGCCATAATCATTTGTCCAATAAATTCCTAACGCATCTGGCCCGGCGGCGTACGCACCGCTTATAATTGCTGTACTACCATGACTTGAACAACAAACATTATAACACCAACCAGTTATCGAAGAAAGATTAGTCCATGTAGCCCCGCCATTCAGCGATATTTGTAAATATGAAGGTGACGTGTCACCATGTAATGCATAAATTGTTTGTCCATCCGCGCTAATTGAAGCGTTTGTAAATGTATTCGTAGCGTTTTTTTGAACCCATGTTGCACCTTGGTTAGACGAAGTCCATATGGATTGATTGCTATCACTTACTCCCACTAAATGGTCAGTTGAAGTTCCATTAATGGCAGTCATTTGTTCATTGGATGTAGTTAGATTCCAATTTGCTCCATGGTCAGCCGAATTATAAATATTTGCCCCATCACAACCAATCAATAATGATCCAGAAGCATTTGATACTACAGAATTCAGGTTTGGAGAACCTGCCTGGTATGTCCATGTAGATCCATTATTATTTGATGTGTATATGCCATTTCCATTACTAGCAATAACAAAATATTGCCCATCTGAACTACTGACGATACGTTGACACCCGGGAATATAAGAACTAATTATACCAGTTCCAGTTTGCGTAAATGATGCGCCGTAATTTGAAGAGGTATATACTGTATAATTAGCAGTAACCGCTACAATATATTGACCAGTATTATTTAAACCTACTGATAAAACAATAGCATCTGCTGCGTTGACTGTAAAAAAAGGATTCGACATTTTATATTATATTCATAGATTTTAAAAAATGTGTTTTCCAAATACACTAAGACTAATATAATATAGATTTATTGTATAATATGTTCAGTGGCTGGATAAAACAAAAACGATTTGGGGGGTAATAATAAAATTGCCGGTGTTAGTGTAAATTTAGGCGCGACGAAGGGTCGCGGATCTTCTACGCGTATGTTCAACTATTGTAAACAACGCAGCCCGGCCCCTTCCTTGTGTATTAATCAATTTATCACTATTCAGACATCATATGTGTCGCCATCTTATACTATCACTTTTACAAAGCTTACCGGTCAGGATTATACAAACCCGTTATATCAGGATAGGCTAACAGATAATATATGGTTTACGCGTCTCAACACCGGAGGCCCATTATTCAATTACAAGTATTATATAAATGAATCAATTACACCCACAAGAAATATATTACAAGATGATTTTTGGTATGATAACCCAGGAAGTTCTCAAGGCGGAACAATTGGTGTAATGTGGGCTATATTAAATTCATCTGGATTTCCAGATTTATCGGCGCCTGGTATAAACCCCCAATTATTTGGCACTGTTGGTGACCCAACAAATTTCTTTAGTTTCTCTCAAATGTGCGTGTTATTGACAGGAATGATACAACAGTCAAGTAAACCCGATATATTGGTGAATGCTGATGAATCAAATGAATGGATATTAGAAGATACAAACATTGCTGATGTCACACAAATGAATTTTTTAGAAGGCAAAGATTTGGGTTGCTATATACCAGCTTTGAATTTGTATTTTAGGATTAAAATTAGTGTTTGGGGAATAGGCGACAACGGTAATCCAGGTGCTATAACATATCAAAGAACTGCGTTGTATAACCCAAATTAAATTCGATGTGTAAATATTTATATGTAAAATTATATATAAATATTTCAGTCAAGTACATAAACTGTTTATTGAGGTCCAGATCCAAGCTCGAGCGGAGGGCGCATGAAGTCAGGCTCAATTGTGCTCAAATTCCAAGGCCCAACATTCAGCTGAGGATTGGGCGGCTCGGACCTGATTTGAAGATTCGCATTCCTGAGAGTCTGGCCAATCGTGTCAATACCAATGTGGTATCCAGCCTTCAGCAGGTTGACGTTGGCAAGCTCTCCCTTACCAGAAGGGTTCAGCTGCGCCCATTGGCTGTTGCTGTCCCTAGGTAAAAGCTCGGCGGGGTTTTGGATGTTGGGTTTGGAGCAGGAGGAGGGAAGGCCGGGCATGCTGGTTTGAACACCGTTCACCGCAGAAAACACCTCATTTTGACCTAAAGGTTCCGAGGGCCTAACCCCGGCAGACATTTGCGCATTTGTATTCTTGTATTGCTGGGGCATCATTTTGTTCGATTCATAACCAGACATACCCTTGGAGGAAAGGTAGCCACCAAAAATACTAATTCCATAAGCAACAATTAATAAAACCACAATAGCGCCTATACCATAGTCATTCCATAACTTTTTTAAGGGACTCATTATATAAAATTAATGATAAAATAATTTTTTGAATAGTCATTTAATTGTTTACTAAAGACCTTCCAATTCACTCTCGGATGCTTCATCTATTTCTGCGTCGAATTCACTATCACTATCATTTAAATTATCCAACATATAAGTTTTCTTAATATTCTTGGCTTCCAAATATGCGATTATGGCGGAACGTTTTGCTTGTTTCGCCTTATTTCTCGCTTCTCTGTATAATTCAAAGTATACTTCGTTGGGTTTCTTTAATGTAATCGAATCCAAATCGTCTAAATTAACTTCCATGCTGACCTCCTTTATGTCATCAACTCCCAATTCTTCAATTTCTAAGGTTACTTCATCATCTGTTTCTGGTTTGTCTTGGCTTTCGGCGATGATGCCAAATAAATTGTCTATTTTATCTTGGCCTTCACTTTCTAGAACTTCGCTTTTTTGGTCTTCAACATCTATCATTTCGCTTTTTTGACCTTCATCCTGAGTTACCAATTGTTCTTGATTAACATGTGATAGCAATACTTCTAAAGGTTTTGTAAAAAGTTTTGGTTTGTTAGTTTTTATCACACAATTATCAAATATCGGTGTCTTATCTACAACCATTACTTGTTTCAAATCAATATCAATTTGAAAGCTCCTAGATGTGAACTTAATGCCCTGAATTTCCAATATGGAAATTATATTCGTTTCATTGGTAATATCATTGATTCCTAAAGTAACCTCGTTCTCGTTGAATATCTTGATATTTGGTTCGCCCGTTGGTGTATTTTTAATATTTGTTCGAATTAAGTAATATTTGCCTGATTTATAGACACGAAGTGTAGGTGTGAACGCACATTCAATGTCACTTGATGTGAGACTATTTTGGAACCAAGCATCATTTTTTTCAAGGAGTAGCTTTTGACATTTATCTTCTAAATTTTCAAACCAATGAATCATAGTTTCTGCGGTATTGTCAAACATTAAGTCGCAATAATATTTCTTGCCACTTTTCACAAACCCTTGCCTCGTTAAACTATTCGCAGTTTGGATGTATAATGGTTTGGCATTGTATAGTATCTTTGTGAAATACGCACCACCTTGAATGCCAGATGGATGAGCTAAAGATAATTTTGTGAAATCAAACGTTTCATTTGGTTCAATTATATTGTCCATCGTTTATTGGTTATATAGAAAAATTTAAACCCAATAACACGCATAAAAATGATAAAGATTTTGTATACAGTAAATATGAAGGAATCATTTGCCCAGCAATGTTTGGATATTTTAAAACGTGAAGATGTAAAAAATGAGTGCAAAATATTATTCAAGCCGGTAATTGATTTTATCTTATATGAGATTAATCCATATATCTATATAACGGTTATCCTTGTTTTTTTGATTTTTGTAATGATTTTAGCAATTTTATTTATTTTGATTTTATTGTTGCGCAATAAACAATTATTTAGCAAAGTCCACCTTTCACAGGGGTAAACCCCCGTAAGCCCCCTCCCGAAGGGAGTGTTTGGTTTTTGCTTCGCTTAAACCCTTTCCAAAGGTTGAGTGGAGCCAAATTAGAAAATTAACTTTTCATATGGGGCTTACGGGGTCCCTTCGGGAAAAGTGGAGCGCGTATATATTTTTATTCTCAACAATCTATATAAATGGCAAGCAGGAGTATGAAAAGAAGTAGGAGCGCATCTAAAAGCAGATCTAGGGGAAAGTCTAGGTCCAGGTCTATGGGAAAGTCTAGGTCCAGGTCTATGGGAAAGTCTAGGTCCAGGTCTATGGGAAAGTCTAGGTCTAAGTCTATGGGAAAGTCTAGGTCTATTGGAAGGTCTAGGTCCAGGGGAAGGTCTAGAACCATGAAAGGTGGTATGAATGCACCTAATCCGTCATCGTATTCATCTGCGACTACTTACGGTGAAGCCGTGAACGGGTCTGGTGATGCTCAGTTTTCCAGGGTCTTTGACCAGG
>Ga0209499_1000699_pt1 | contig 24531 bp, 23 predicted proteins | sample C_130208_EF_Meta_FD_187306 | JGI IMG/M metagenome (GOLD analysis project Ga0209499, IMG submission 187306) | Freshwater microbial communities from Lake Croche, Canada to study carbon cycling - C_130208_EF_MetaG (SPAdes) (version 2) | ecosystem: Environmental > Aquatic > Freshwater > Lake... | reverse complement strand
GATTTCGACCCGTGATTACCGCGACTATATCGATGATTTGACTGAAAAGCGACCCGAACTGTCTTCATCGACAAAAAACACGATCATGGCGGCGTTTCGTAATGTGATGAAACTTGCCCGCGAAGACGGGGCGATCGATTTGGTTCCTGAAACGCCCCGCACGAAGCAGCGTGACAATCCCCGCCCATTCTTTCGGTTTCACCCTTTGGTTGCGAAGGAGGATGACGGGTATCGCAAAGTGCGTGCTGCTGCGATGAAAATGGCGAAGGATGGTGTCGTTATTCGTGGGGTTCCTGTCACGAGTGAATTGTATGATCTGATCATCTTCATCGTGAATTCGTTTGTTCGTCCGATCTCGTCAGAACTCTTTGCGCTGAAAGATAGTGATGTGACGGTGGCAGCGGACCCGCAGCGCCTGATTTTGGTCGTTCGCAACGGCAAGACGGGGTTTCGATCATCAAACACAATGGAAGGGGCAGTTGGGATTTATCAACGCATCAAGCGTCGCTACCCCGATGCGGGACCTGATGATTACTTGTTTCTGCCGCAGTATCGAAACCGCGAAACCGCAGGCAAGATCATTCAACGTCAGTTCAAAATGGCGATGGAGTTGGCGGGTGTTGAGGATGATGTTCACACCAACCAAAAGCACACGATCTATTCCCTTCGTCACACCGCCCTGTGTATGCGGATCATCTTGTCGCATGGGGATGTGAACATTTACAATTTGGCGAAGAATGCGGGCACATCGGTCGATCAGATCGAGCGCTTCTACGCGCGACATTTGCCTTTGTCGCGGGAGTTAGCGATCAACCTTCAATCATTTGGGAAGAAGACCTGATGATAGCACCGCTTACGCGTAAGCGAATGTGGGTTTAAGCGAAGCAGCAATGCTAGCATCTCATCAAATCTATGCCGACCTCAACACCGTTGCTGCTGCTGTCTGCTGACCGATTGTAGGTTTGGTCGGGGAATGTTCAAAATTGAACCGCGTCTTTGTGTGTGCGGGTCAATGTGGAAAAACCCATTCATGTCAGCAGACGCGTTTAGACACCCGCACAACGATGGAATGGGTTTGTCCGCGTCATCCCACGCGCTGCGTGATCTGACCCGTCTCTGCTGCTGTTCTGACGATCTGTGAACATGCAACGCGGATCACATGGGACATATGAAGGTTTGATTCGTTGGCAAGGGATTCAAGTTCTTCACGAAGGGATTTCGGACAACGGAAACTGATGAATTCGTTTTGAATAATACGCATGGGAACTCCTACTGCTTGATGATCAAGACGACGATGTCAGATCGTGACGCTGATCGAATTTGACTTTGAATGGTGGACAATGCTTTTGACATGTCGGTCATAGCATTGATGTTGATCGCGGAAATGATGGTTCCTGATATGTTGGGATCGCGTGCTGCTTGTGACAGATTGCTATTGATCAGTTTTGCAAATGACATCATGCACCCTTTGAATACGAATGATAACCAACGAGGACATAAAGGTCGCGGTTTTCAATGGTTCGCAAAGGGACATTGGTCAGATCAATCGTTCCCGCATTCAATCGAAGTGCTTGCTCAATGCGTTCTATGTCGGTCTCTGTCGCATGTGTTAGTTCGAATAGAGTGGTTTTCATGTTTGGTATCCTATGTTGATTTGATGGGTTTCAATGTTTGCTTCGTTGTGTCGTTGCTGTTTGGTTCAATGTTTGGTTGTTGTTTGGTTCAATAAGTTTCATTAGGTAATAGTGAACAACAAGGCAGGGTTTAACCTTCTGCCTGTCTGTTCGCTAAGATGTTTGATGTTCTTATTGATACCCTATCAATTCAGAACGAGATGGGACGCATTCGGTCGAAACGCATCACCACCTTCTTTCAAACAATAAAAAATGACTCGACGGTGATCTTCCTCGTCGTTGAGTTGCTGCAGATCAATGCGATCATCGACCCAATCAAATCGGTGACAAAGATCGCGAAACATCGTCGAAAATTCATCATATGCAATGACATCAGATGTATGGATAGCAAGGTGAGCATGCAGTCGTTTGCTTCCCTTGCCATCCTCGATGAATGTGACCCATTGAAACTTTTGAGGGTCAGAACCCATTGTGCGTTTTTTGAATTTCCTCACACAACGCTGCATCAGTTCGTGACATGTGTTATCCGCAATATCCCGATTGATCCATTCGCGCACACCTTGTCCGTGGTGTTTGCACTGTTTGAATGTCACCGTTGCAAAGCAGTTTGGTCGAATTTCGTCATTCAACCACTTTCCGATCTGTAATGATGCAGTTTTCAAATCACTTCTCCATATCCGTTTAATGTATTTATGCGTCAGACGCGTGTTCATCCGATGGTTCTTGAAATTAATTTCGCGGTCTGCAAATCTTCTGTGGAAATCATTGATCGTGGTGAAACATGACGAATTGGTGGATTGGGGACGAAAAGCACAAACTTCCCGCACAACGGGTCGAACCCGTTCAAAATGGAACGGTTGGGTTCAATTTTGAACTTTTCGTCATTGGTCGTGTCGCTGTCGCTGCTTTCTTGCGCTGTTCGTCTGCTTCTGCTCGTTTTGCTTGTGCTTCGACATCGGCAAGTTCTGCGCGTTTGTTCGCTGCTTTGCTCTGTAGGAATTGTTTGAATGTTTGCATGATCGTCTCCTTCGTTGTGGGTCGAAGGTATTTATGGGGTTCGAGCATGACCTACGCTGCGGGATGAAAATTAAAACTTTTAATTTTGGTCTTCTGTGCTGACACGGGACGGATGCTGCGACACCACTATAACAAGTTGTTACATCGGGTCATCACGACACCCCACCTGCGCTGACACGGGACCGACGCTGACCGATGAAAATTACAACTTGTAATTTTGGTCTCCTGCGACACCCACCCTGCGCTGAGCGATGAAAATCAACAGTGTTAATTTTCGCAATGCGACACCCACCGATGATGCAGGTTGAAAATAACAAGTTGTTATTTTGCTCCTTCATCGACGCACACACACGGGTCTGCTTCAGATGATGAAATATGAATTATCTCATCTGACAGCATAACCGCTTGAGATGTAAGTGATTGTTATCAGATGAAAATATCGGTTGCAGCAGACAGATGATAGAACATATTGTGAACATGAAATCATCATGGGTTGCATCATGTCCCTCGGCAAACAAGCGAAGACCTTATCGAAAGCACAAATCGACACGCTGCTGCTGCATCTGTCGAATGGTCGCAACTCTACGCGAAATCGCGTCATTGCGTTGCTGTCAGTTCGTGCGGGTCTTCGGGCAAAAGAGATCGCGCATGTGACATGGGGAATGGTGCTGAATTCCGATGGGACATTGAGCGACGAGATCGCTTTGCAAGATTGCGCGTCAAAGGGTGAATCGGGTCGCATCGTTCCCATGTCGAAGGACTTGAAGGTCGCGATGGGACTTTGGCGAAACGAATGCGGGGTGGTCGATCATAAGGGTCGCATCATCACCACGGAACGCGCAAAGCAGACATCAGCGCAAGCAGTCGTCAACATGTTCGCGGAATGGTTTGCGGTGTTGGGGTTCACGGGTTGCTCGTCGCATTCGGGTCGACGGACTTTCATCACCAACGCAGCGCGGAAGATTTCGAGTGTCGGGGGATCGTTGAGGGATGTGCAATCACTCGCGGGTCATTCGTCATTGAACACCACCCAACGCTACATCGAAGTCAACGGTGATGCGAAGCGAAGGGTGGTGGAGATGATGTGAGGGGGGTGGTGGGCGCGTGAAAGTATACCTTTCAGTATTTGGTGTCTTCATAACACTTCTTTCCTGCAAGAACCTTAAAGTCATTATACTGACGGTCAGTTAAAGCACCATTAACGCTCTTAATTTCCTCAAGTACGCATTGATCATAACCGGCTTGGTCGAATGGCATGCATGGGTAAAAGTATGGAGTCCAAGGGCAAAATACAGGATCATAATCCACCTTTGAGAATTTGACAGGAGTACCTCGCGTTCTTCCCCAATCAACAATTTTATTAGTCTCAGCCATGTTTGGGATTGAACCTGACACTGTGATGTGTCCCATCCCACTTCCACCGTTTATCTCAACTAAAACGACATCGGAAAATGTCGGATTACAAGTTGCCGCCGTAATCAAGAAAGTGAGTGAACTGAGAACGCAAAACGCTCTCAAATAAGAGGGAATATTACAAAAATATTTTATAATCAGAATTAACTTACTATCTTTGATTGGATGATCTTTAAAAATTATTCTCGCCCCAACTAACAACTAGACTATTCTCCCGAAAACCATTTGCTATATTTTTAATTTTCTTATCCAAGTTTTCGGACAATAATTGTTCTGCCATAAATGGATGTATAGAATTGTCGCGTGTAGTGAAGTTGCACTCCGGACAAAAAAACGCTTCAAAGTGGAGTGTTGCTACACTACCGTCCACGTAAACTTCGAATCCCAAGATGGAATGTGCTGAGCCGCAAACGGGGCACTCAACTTTTTCCCAGTCTAGGCGCGGCTTCTGGCTTGCAATCTTTTTTCCCCATTCATTAGTATTTTCATCAAGCATTCCAGAGTTCACATATTTTTCAAAGTTGAACTCTCCCGCTAAAAATGTCGGCAACGTTAACCATCGTAATTGCGCTGTTAATGGATCAACAAAATACGGACTACTCGGTTCGAGAGTCGTTTCAAGAATTTTCTGAAGAATTTTTCTTGTATATTTCAAGGATCTTGTAGTGTCCGGCAGGAAAGAACCCTCAAGATTAAAGTTATATCCTTCAATTAGAAAAAGTTGGTACGCGTCCCAAAGTGAGCCAAAAAGCAAATTTGCAGCACGCAGGTCATAAGACGGACTGTCCCCTTGATGTTCAATATCATTTCTTAGAGAGCTCCAGTGTGACTGGACGAAAAATCGTTTTGGTTCACCGAGCTTTTCGAACAATGGGTGCTGCAATAGATTTAGTTTCTTACCTGCTGCTTCCCAACTTACATGGAAATTTTCTTTTTTACTAAGGTGAGCGATATTCTTGCACAGCTTTTCCAACCCAGAATACATAGTCATAAATGCTTGTGGATATTGGCAGAAACAAATAGAGAATAGCGCTGCTTCAACAGACTGTACAGCGCTCGCTAGTTGATGATTTTCATAGTACGCTGCGGGGACGGATCGTAGGATCAGTGGTTCTCTCGGACGTACTCTTACTTCGTCACCAATAGGCTGCTGTTGGGCAGGCATCGCTAGCTCCAATTATGCGTTCATGCTAAGACACGCGTCGGATGTTGCATCAAAACTATAGCGCTGCATACTATTTTCTTCAACAAACCAATCACCGCACATCGCTCAGCTTGCAGCCCCTACGCAGCGTTCCCCACCCATCGCGCGGGGCTCCCCTTTATAGGTCTTTACAACTTTTCTCATAAACCAAAACCGCCCCGAAGGGCGGCTTATGGTCTTGTAATCATTACGAAGATTGGTGGAGCCAGACGGGATCGAACCGTCGACCTCTTGAATGCCATTCAACACGAACTGTAGTAAAAACATTGTGTTATTGACAGGTTTATAGAAGTGCTTTATAACTGATTTTCAGCGTTTATCAAGAGGACCGCACCCTTGGACGACACTTTGCCCGCCGCAATCAAACTCTATCGTGGTGTCTCCATCTACCGTGTTGCGGGATCGCAGTTTTGGTATGTGCGGGTTTGGGACCGCGAAAACCAACGCTACATTGTCAAGAGTACAGGGGAGGCGTCGCCGATCAAAGCGAAAGCGGTGGCGCAGTCTCATGCGCTGACGATGATCAGGCAAGAGCAAATGGTCGAGAAGGAATACACCTTCAAATACTATGCGCTGAAATTGCTGAACGAAACCTCTGCCATGGCGACGAAGGGGGAGCGCAATCGGGGGTATGTTAAGGCGTTGCATTGGGCAATTCAGAATGAAGATTGGGGGTTGATGCGGAAGTTGGGGTTGAAAGATGTTCGTAAGATTTCGACCCGTGATTACCGCGACTATATCGATGATTTGACTGAAAAGCGACCCGAACTGTCTTCATCGACAAAAAACACGATCATGGCGGCGTTTCGCAATGTGATGAAAATTGCCCGTGAAGATGGCGCGATTGATTTGGTTCCTGAAACGCCACGGTCAAAGCAGCGTGACAATCCCCGCCCATTCTTTCGGTTTCACCCGTTGGTTGCAAAGGCGGATGACGGGTATCGCAAAGTGCGCGCTGCTGCGATGAAGATGGCGAAGGATGGGGTTGTCATTCGCGGTATCCCTGTCACGACTGAATTGTATGATCTGATCATCTTCATCGTCAATTCGTTCGTTCGCCCGATCTCGTCAGAACTCTTCGCGCTGAAACATAGTGATGTTACGGTGGCAACGGACCCACAGCGCCTGATTTTGGTCGTTCGCAACGGCAAGACGGGGTTTCGGTCATCAAACACGATGGAAGGGGCAGTTGGGATTTATCAACGCATCAAGCGTCGCTATCCCGATGCTGGACCTGATGATTACTTGTTTCTGCCGCAGTATCGAAACCGCGAGACGGCGGGCAAAATCATTCAGCGGCAGTTCAAAATGGCGATGGAGTTGGCGGGTGTTGAGGATGACATTCACACCAACCAAAAGCACACGATCTATTCCCTTCGTCACACCGCCCTTTGCATGCGGATCATTTTGTCGCATGGCGATGTCAACATCTACAATTTGGCGAAGAATGCGGGGACATCGGTTGATCAGATCGAGCGCTTCTACGCGCGACATTTGCCTCTTTCGCGGGAGTTGGCAATCAACCTGCAATCGTTTGGGAAGAAGACCTGACGATAGGGTCAGCAGGATCAGGAAAAGCGAAGCGGAAATGCTAGCATCTCATCAAATCTATGCCGACCTTGATACCGTTGCTGCTGAAGTCTGCTGACCGATTGTAGGTTTGGTCGGGAAAAGTTCAAAATTGAACAGCGTCTTTGTGCGTGCGGGTCAATGTGAAAAAACCCATTCATGTCAGCAGACGCGTTTAGACACCCGCACAACGATGGAATAGGTTTTTCCGCGTCATCCCACGCGCTGCGTGATCTGACCCGTCTCTGCCGCTGTTCTGATGATCTGTGAGCATGCAACGCGGATCACATGGGACATGTGAAGGTTCGAGTCGTTAGCAAGGGATTCAAGTTGTTCACGAAGGGATTTCGGACAACGGAAACTGATGAACTCGTTTTGAATGATACGCATGGGAACTCCTACTGCTTGATAACAAGGATCAGATAATTCTGACCTGATCGAATGGATTTTGACACATCGGCAATCGCTTTTGATGTGTTCGTGTGGGATGTGATCTCGACAGCATCGCTGATGCTTGATTTCAACAGCGACGCATCAAGACCTGATTGGACCGATTTGCCGATCAATGAACTCACAAGACTCATGATGTGACCGAATGTAGTTTTGTGGGTCTTGTGGGAAGCGGTATGACCTGACAGGTTGTGGTGGGGTATAATGGGATCAAAATTGTCTCCTATGAAATAATTCTACAGTGTATCCGAAGGAATGCGGGCAAAGCACGCATTTGATTGAATCCAAATGAACCCTGAAAATGAACTCAGCTATCCATTGATGCAGGGTTTAGGATCATTTGGAATCAATGTGTTTATGGTGTCAATTCGTTTCAACAGGTTTCTGCTTCATCATCTATCGTCTGCTTCGCATCCGATCTCAATGCTTCGCATCTCGATGATCCTATTGAATTTCATTTTGTGGTTATAATGTTTCTTTATGAAGTTTCAAAAACCCACACTTTAGCCTGTTACGGCTAATTGCGGGCAAAAAGGACCTGATGATCCGTACCAACATCTGTTTAGAGCAACCTTTTCAGGCAGGGGTGGTTGTGCGATCTCCCTTTACGCTCTGCTTATCAACGCAAGACTTCCTACCGCCAAACAGACAACATGTAGGGTCTTTTGAGGTTGTCAGGTTCGACATCGCCTCATCATAATGAACGTTTCCGTCCATCTTGAACTTCATAATTTTTGAAATTTTGCTTACACATCAGGTCAAATACCAAAGGGTACTCCTATGCATCCTCCATCAGAGGGTAGTAGTGTAAGATTCTGCTCGCCGCAGTTTTCATCCGTCACAGTCAGAACGTAGATTAGCGCCGAAATTTCGACCGCGCCAAGTCATTTGCGAGTGTAGTTTGGCGTTCTCCGCCCTTATGTTTATTTATGCGTCGAACATTCGTTGATCTGACGCATCTTGAAAATAAATTGAGATTTCGTAAAAGTGTTGCAGAAATAAGACACTCGTTCAAATTAGTTTCATTTTCAAGTCCTGGTCCACATGGATTTGTTTGAAACATATTCAAGAAGGTCTCTGTTTTTGTGCAACAGATCGCCCCACCGCTCAGTCTCGAACAGTCTTTGTATCAGATCAACACTCTCAAGAATTTCAGTTGGTGCTGTTCCGTCGATAAAGGTCACAGAATGACATTTGGCAAAGTCCTTGGTCATCACGCACACATTATGCGCTGCCAAAGCATGTGAACCAAATTTCGAAAGGAAGTTGTTCTTGAAGGGATCAAGGTCAATCGAGACATCTTGCACAGACCAAACTTCGGAATAGGGCGACCCAATGCCGAACGGATCATCTGCCGATGCGGAAACCTCCCGATATGTCGTTGGAAACTTTCGTATGTCCCTTGCCAAATTACTCAATTTGTCGTCGAAAACCCGTGGGACAAAATAGCTTTGATAGGAATATGCGTTACGAAACGGCGTCGCGCTATCAAACGTAATCTGAAAATCTTTATTTGTCGTCGCTCGAACAGCACGTTGAACCGCTGTCAGAACCGCAGACCAAGCGTATTGTGACACCCCAAGAAGGTGGACGACATCTTCGCCCGCGTTCAGTCTTCCATCATCGCGTAAGATCAAGAAGCGACGCAACACACGCGCTAACCCACCGTTCCACCCCTCGGTTCCGCCCAACGCCCAACCATGAAAATTAAAAGTTTTAATTTTCGCGTACCATGCGTCCTCTGCTTCGTCCGTGACCCCTTGCATAACGTTGAGAAACTTGCAGTTGCCAAATACACCCCGCCGTTCTTCGATGAAGCGTAAGTTTTCCAATGTTACGTCGAGCAGTTCTGACGGGGAGAAGTTATAAAATGGGTTCGATGTGTTTCCGCCCTCGTGCATCCACAAGGGCATGTCGAGCGTCATGGCGTAGTTGCAATGGCAATCGACCCAACGCACCATATCGTCAATGAAGCGTGTGTTGCGCCACATGCGACGAATTTTTGCTACATCATCATTTTCTAATGACCACCCCTTTAACTCGGGCAATTTTCCCTTGCCGATCTGATAGCCGCCACTGTCCCCAAGTATCCAACTGCGTTCATCGCGTGATGTGACCGCATTGGATTTCTTTGAATTTGCAAGAAGACCTGCGCTCGCCAATGCGTAGGGATAACTCCAAAGGCGATTGTCGGGATCAAGAAAGTTCAGGTCTTTGGGCGAAAATCCGGTCGGTGCAAATTCGTCTTCAGATACTACGTATTCGAGGAACGGTTCCTGAACGGCGGGCAAATACATCGCCATGTCGGATTTGCCAATCATGTGATCTGTCCTGTTACGTCAGTTGGAACAAGGTTTCGTCCCGCTGCTCTGTGTCGGCAGTCAGGGTTGGGATAGCGATCTCAAACGACCCAAGGGTGGTTTTGTATTCGAATACAACTGCATGATCCGACACCATCAACGCTATGGCACCGATGGAATTCACGTTCGCAAGATTGTTTAGGATTGGCACAAAGTCCTTGCTCAACACGCGCACAGGGTCAATTTGCCGCGTGATTGTCGCTTTGGTTGGGAAAGGGAAGGGCGCTTCTCCGTTCGCGTATCCTATGAAAAATTCCGTTTCGGACAGCGTGAGCGTCAGAACCTTGTTCTCGGGACGAATAATGTAGTTCGCGTTACCGAGTTTTTCGAACCAACGATCCACCCATGTTGCCCTAACCTGATTGAACCACTCCATCGTCAGGTCGACACGGCAGGCATCAAAGAACTTTGAGCGATTGAAACGCGAAATTTTGTGCGTGAAGTGTTGCGGGTCAATTTCGTAAAAATGAAACTGCTTTTCGCTGTCGTCAGAGGCGTTGCGAACGATCAATTTGCGCGTGCTTTTTTCTTTTGCACTCGATTCAAGCAGTTCGCGTTTCGGGTTGGGGTGCATCAGCGATGTGTGTGAACGTCGTATCCAATCCTCAATGGCGGGACGTTCACGGGTCAGCATGAACAGATCGGGCGCAGCGGGGGCGATTGGATATTCAAGATGGCAGGTGGTCACAGGGGATGCAGCAATCATGCTGCCTGCGATGACGATAGTCTTGCCTTCATTGAGGATGTGAACGCGCTTTCCGCTTGTCAACTTGCGCTTCTTTTCGTCCTGCGTATCCCATCCTGCAAGATCCTTGTTTGATTTCGAAACCTTGTCCGCGAGTTTGTTCAAGATCCATTGCGAGCGCTTATGTTCAGCGGGCAGTCCCATCGAAGGGTATGTTTGCGTTGCAATCGTTTCCACCAACGACCGCAAACTCAAATCAAGTGAGAAGGTTTCGTAAGGAACGATCTTGCGTGCCGCGTCGCCTATTAGGTCTTTGTCGTTGCTGCTGCCAAGGATCAGCAAATCGCCCTGTGCGTTCCGTCTTGCAATAAGAACGGTCAAACCGTCATCGTTTGTTCTTACGGGTTCTTGCTCTTTTGCTGTTGTTATGACGTGTGTTTGGGTCTGCAGTTTTGCGAGGGCGTTTTCCGCCACGACCCGATCAGAAATCTCTACAGTCTTCTTTGTCGCGGCAAGGGCGCGTGGTTTTTCTTCTTCGAAATCGGATTTAGCGTCAAATTTTGGAGCAGGCTCATCACCATCGCGACCAAACTCTGAAATCCCGCCATTGTTAGCAATCAATGCCGTCAGTTTACCGCGTGCATTTCGTGTGAAGTCTGCGGGTCTTGCTTCAAACTCATCGTGAAATTTGCGGAGCACTTTGCTCCAACGGGTCATCTTCGCTCTATCTGATGCGCTTGGATGTGGCATGTCCCAAATCAAGCGGATGATCGGAGTGAAATTTATGTCGTTTGCTTTTTCGTAGAACTTGATCCCGCGCTCTGCAAATTGAGTATTTAGATATTCAGGTTCAGCACTTGCCTGACGCCACCAAAGATAGACATCTGAAAGCAGGGTCCACAGTTCGTCCCGCGCTTCTCGAAACTTCTTATCTTGCAGACCCGCCCTAGATTTTAGGTCGCCTAACTGTTCGTTTGTGGCGTTCGCCAATTCGTCCTTGGTCACGCATCACCTCAGAATTCGGTTGGAAGGTCATCGTATCCAAGGCGATGCAAATAGTCACCTTGAGATTGTGGGTTTTGTCGCTGCCGCTGCTTTCTTGCGCTGTTCATCTGCTTCAGCGTGTTTCGTCTGTGCTTCTACATCGGCAAGTTCTGCTCGCTTCGTCGCTGCCTTGTTCTGTAGGAACTGTTTGAACGTGATCATGGTCGTCTCCTTCGTTGTTGTTCGAAGGTATTTATGGGGGGCGAGCAGGACCCACGCTGCGGGATGAAAATTACAACTTGTAATTTTGCTCTCCTGCGACACTCGACCGATGATGCGGGTCGAAAATTACAACTTGTAATTTTCATGTGATTCCGACGCGCGAACACGGGTCTACCACACATGATGAAATGTGCGTTATCTCATCTGACCACATAACCGCTTGAGATTTAAGTGATTGTTATCAGAAGAAAATATCGGTTGCAGCAGACACATTATAGAACGTAATGTGAACGCGAAATCATCATGGGTTGCATCATGTCCCTCGGCAAACAAGCGAAGACCTTATCGAAAGCACAAATCGACACGCTGCTGCTGCATCTGTCGAATGGTCGCAACGCTACCCGCAATCGCGTCATCGCGTTGCTGTCAGTTCGTGCGGGTCTTCGGGCAAAAGAGATCGCGCATGTGACATGGGGGATGGTGCTGAATTCTGACGGGACTTTGAGCGACGAGATCGCTTTGCAAGATTGCGCGTCAAAGGGCGAATCGGGTCGAGTGGTTCCCATGTCGAAGGACTTGAAGGTTGCGATGGGACTTTGGCGCAACGAATGCGGGGTGGTGGATCACAAGGGTCGCATCGTCACCACAGAACGCGCAAAGCAGACATCCGCGCAAGCAGTCGTGAACATGTTCGCGGAATGGTTTGCGGTGTTGGGGTTTACGGGGTGCTCGTCGCATTCGGGTCGACGGACTTTCATCACCAACGCAGCGCGTAAGATTTCAAGTGTCGGGGGATCGTTGCGGGATGTGCAATCACTCGCGGGTCATTCGTCATTGACCACCACCCAACGCTACATCGAAGTCAACGGTGACGCGAAGCGAAGGGTGGTGGATATGATGTGAAATGGCTTGTCAGCGTTGTTAGTTAAAAGTCGAGGATTTGTGTAAACCTATCGGCATGACCGTTAAGATCAGAATTTATATTTAAGATTGAGCGAAACAAGTTTGGTTTGAAGGTCCTCCGGAGACATGATGTAAGTAACTTGACCGTTCGGATCACCACTTAGGTAGTTGAAACTCGCCCCGCCCGCATTGAGGTCTTCGGACTTAAAACGTATCCATTTAGCATCGACGCCAAGGGTCCATTTAGGGTCAATGGCATAGTCTACGCTTATTCCTAAAGCCAGACCTTTAAGATACTTGTTATCTGAACCCTCGCCGATTGAACCATTAGAATGCGGTGTGTCCTCGTTGATATACAGGTTGGAATCTTTGACGTGTAAAACGTAGTTTCCTGCCGCAAAACCGCCTGTAAGTGATACAAACACCCGGTTAAATGCGTATCCAACCCGTCCAGAAACAATCCCAGTGCTCTCCAAGCTCGTCGTAATTACATCATCGCTGTTCCAAACGCTGGTCTGGTTTCCAGACAAATTTGCTTCAATTGAATAACCGAACACCAACTGTCCGACCTGCTTGTTGTATCCAAATATACCCCCTATCGTGCTGCTTGCCAATTTCGGTGTAAAAAAATCAACTGTCGGCTCACTGCACCAAGTTTGTCCACAATCAGATAAATCCACTGGAGTAAGTTTCGTTTCGGTATGCGATGTTCCGATGAACACTCCAGCGTACTTACCAGTCCAATCCACTGCGTTTTCTTCAGCGAAAACACAATTCGGAACAGTTACAAAAATGCCACAAATTATGAGCTTTTGAATTTGCATGCTTATCACTCCTGATCGTAAAGCCTCATTCAGATTTGAGGATATGGTTACGGTATCAAAAGTCAAATATTTACATATTCAAAAAATTGGTCTTTGGTGTTATCCTAAGAGAGGAAATGGACAAAAGTGTACTAATTCTGATCCCCAAACTACCACTCCTCAACCACCGCTCGGCTTTACGGCTCTGTAAATCGCGTTAAATTCTCATCACTCTAAGCGCACCACCTACACCGGTCCCCACCCAAACCCCGCACCACCGCCTTTATAAGTCTTTACAACTTTTCTCATAAACCAAAACCACCCCGAAGGGCGGCTTATGGTCTTGTTATCTTTGGGAAGATTGGTGGAGCCAGGGAGGATCGAACTCCCGACCTCTTGAATGCCATTCAAGCGCTCTCCCATCTGAGCTATGACCCCATGGTAGCCTATCCGATCTTGCGATCGTCCGACGCTGGGCGCGTTGTTTCAGCTTATTATTGGCAGGCGCGGGGGGGTGCAAGCACAAAGTGGCGGCCCCCCGTGCCCTTTTGTTAGACTTCTTCTTCGTCGCCGGGCACTTCGGTCAAATCGTCGAGCGACACGGTGTCATCGGCGTCTTCTTCCAGCAGCTCATCGTCCAGCTCGGCATCGTCGGCAACGCCAGGGGCGAGCATATCTTCATCCGTGTCCAGATCATCGACCAAGACGTCATCGTCTTTTTCGGGTGCAACGCGGGCGATGACCGAAGCGGCCATCTTGCGGCGCGCGCTTTCGATATCGACGACCTCGCCGGTATAGGGACTGACGACAGGGGTGCGGTTCAGGTCATAGAAACGCTTGCCAGTGGTCGGGCAGATGCGCTTCGTGCCCCATTCAGCTTTGGGCATGGTATTCCTTGCTAGGCTATTGCCAGAGAAACGCCCGCTTGCCATAGGGCGGGGGCCAAGTCAAAGGCTTTTGTGCACAGGCGGGGCCTTTGTTGCGCAATCAAAATGGGTTAAACCTTCGCTATGCTGCCCGAGGTGCTATGCCCGTCCTGCCCGGTTCTCCTTCGCTTGACATCACGCTGCGCCGTTCTGCGCGGGCACGGCGGTTTTCGTTGCGAGTCTCGGCACTTGATGGCCGGGTGACCCTGTCTATGCCGCAGGGTGCCCGCGAGATGGATGGGATGGATTTCGTGCGTCAGCACGAAGATTGGCTGCGGGCGGCCTTGGCACGGCAGGGCGGGGCCTTGGCGATCGGCTTTGGCGCGGTGGTGCCGGTTGAGGGGCAGGCTGTCGTCTTGGCCCATAGTGTCGGCCGCAGCGTGCAGCGCTTGGGTGATTCGCTATTGCTGCCGGGGCCAGAGGCGCAGGTGGCCGCGCGGGTGGCCGCTTATTTGCGCGCCTTGGCACGTGACCGTTTGGCTGCGGCAACCGATCATTACGCGGGTCTGCTGGGCCGCAAGGTGGCGCAGATCACCCTGCGCGATACAAGGTCGCGCTGGGGGTCGTGCAGCCATCAGGGCGCGGTGATGTATTCGTGGCGGCTGATCATGGCGCCGCCGTCGGTGCTGCGCTATGTGGCGGCACATGAATGTGCCCATCTGGTGGAAATGAACCACTCTGCCGATTTCTGGGCCGTGGTGGCGCGGCTTTATCCGCAGTGGCAGGCCGAACGGGCTTGGCTGCAGGCCAATGGCCCGCGCCTGCACAGCTACCGCTTTGCCCCACCAAAGGCTTGACGCCGGGCCATGGGTTTGCTTGGGTCGCGCCATGTCCTTGGAACCGCGTCCTGCAAGCCTTAGGCTGGCCGACCCTTCTGCGCCCGCGCATGAAAGGTTGTACCGTATCTTGCGCCAAAAGATCATGCATGGCGAATTGGCCCCGGGTTTGGCTATGACCCTGCGGGGATTGGCGGCGCAATATGATATGTCGATGACCCCGGCGCGCGAAGCCGTGCGCCGTCTGGCGGCAGAGGGGGCGCTGACCATTTCCTCCTCGGGCAGAGTGTCTACCCCGGAATTGACCCCCGAACGGATCGAGGAACTGGCCGCCATCCGCGCCCTGATCGAGCCCGAAATGGCCTCGCGTGCCCTACCACGGGTGCATTTTGCCCTGATCGACCGTTTGACCGCGATCAACGCACTGAACCAAGAGGCGGTGCTGACCCACAATGCCGTGGCCTATGTGCGCAGCAATCTGGAATTTCACCGAACGCTGTATCTGCGCGCCCAAACCCCGGCGATGCTGGCCATCTGCGAGACGGTCTGGCTGCAACTGGGCCCCACCATGCGCGCCCTGTACGACAAACTGCGCCGCCGCGATGTGCCCCAGCACCACCGCCTGATCCTAGCCGCCCTGCGCGCAGGCGACGAGCCGGGGCTGCGCCTCGCCGTGCGCACGGATGTAACGCAGGGGTTGCGGCATTTGGCCAGTTAGCGCCAAAGCAAAGGCCCCCGCCGCTACGGCGAGGGCCTGACGCTACTGGGCGGCTTGATTACTCTGCCGTCAGCAGCGGCGGCTTGGTTGTGGTCAGGCGCGCTTTGGCATGTTCTTCATAGCTGAGCACAATCGCGCCGTCTTTGACGCCGATATGCACCAGCCCGCCCTTGGTCAGTTTGCCAAACAGCAGTTCTTCGGCCAAGGGCTTCTTGATATGCTCTTGAATAACCCGCCCCAAAGGCCGCGCGCCCATTTTGTCGTCATAGCCCTTTTCCCCCAGCCAGTCGGCGGCAGCGGGGGAAAGGTCGATATGCACGCCGCGGTCCAAAAGCTGGGCTTCCAGCTGCATGATGAACTTTTCCACGACCGAGCGGATGATGCCCTTGCCCAAGGGCGCAAAGGCAATCACCGCGTCCAGACGGTTGCGGAATTCGGGGGTAAAGGTGCGCTCAATCGCCGCTGTATCCTCGCCGGTGCGCTTGTCGCGGCCAAAGCCGATGGCTTCTTTGGCGGCATCAGAGGCACCCGCGTTGGTGGTCATAATCACCACCACATTGCGGAAATCGACCTGACGGCCGTTGTGGTCAGTCAGCTTGCCGTGATCCATGACCTGCAGCAGGATGTTATAGACATCCGGATGGGCCTTTTCGATCTCGTCCAGCAGCAGCACGCAGTGCGGGTGCTGGTCGATGCCGTCTGTCAGCATACCGCCTTGGTCAAAGCCCACATAGCCGGGGGGGGCCCCGATCAGGCGGGAAACCGCGTGCTTTTCCATATATTCCGACATGTCAAAGCGCAGCAATTCCACCCCAAGGATCGCGGACAGTTGCTTGGCCACTTCGGTCTTGCCCACGCCCGTAGGGCCAGCGAACAGATAATTGCCGATGGGCTTTTCCGGCTCGCGCAGGCCAGCCCGCGCCAGTTTGATCGCCGAGGACAGCGCCTCGATCGCCTTGTCCTGCCCAAACACCACGCGCTTCAGGTTCTTTTCCAGATCGCGCAGCACTTCGGCATCGTCTTTTGACACCGATTTGGCGGGAATCCGGGCGATTTTGGCCACCACAGCCTCGATCTCTTTCAACCCAATCGTCTTGCGGCGCTTGGATTCGCTGAGCAGATGCTGTGCCGCCCCCGCCTCGTCGATCACATCAATTGCCTTATCGGGCAATTTGCGGTCGTGGATATAACGGGCCGACAGTTCGACGGCGGCTTTGATCGCGTCATGGGTATAGCGCAGGTCGTGGTGCTCTTCGAAATAGGGCTTCAGCCCCATCAGGATTTTCACCGAATCCTCCACCGAAGGCTCGTTCACGTCGATCTTCTGGAACCGGCGCGACAGGGCGCGGTCTTTTTCGAAATGCTGGCGGAATTCCTTATAGGTGGTTGATCCCATGCAGCGCAGTTTGCCGCCCTGCAACGAGGGTTTGAGCAGGTTTGACGCATCCATCGCCCCGCCAGACGTTGCCCCCGCACCGATCACCGTGTGAATCTCGTCGATGAACAAGATCGCATCGGGGTGGTCTTCCATCTCTTTGACAACGGCTTTCAGGCGTTCCTCAAAGTCGCCGCGATATCGCGTGCCTGCCAGCAAAGCGCCCATATCCAGCGAATAGATCGTAGCCCCCGCCAAAATCTCGGGCGTCTCGCCCTGCACGATCTTGCGCGCCAAGCCTTCGGCGATGGCGGTTTTGCCCACACCGGGGTCGCCGACCAGAAGGGGGTTGTTCTTGCGTCTGCGGCACAGAACCTGAATGGCGCGCTCTACCTCGGCCTCGCGGCCGATCAGGGGGTCAACGTCGCCTTTCATCGCCTTGTCGTTCAGATCAACACAGTATTTCGACAGGGCGGATTCCTTAGCCTCTCCGGCTTCGGCCTTGGGGGTTTCGTGGGGTTCGTCTGCCCCCGAAACAGGCCGCGCTTCGCCGAACGAGGGGTTTTTAGCCACACCGTGGGCGATGTAATTGACCGCATCGTAACGGGTCATGTCCTGCTCTTGCAGGAAGAAGGCCGCGTTTGATTCGCGTTCGGCAAAGATCGCGACCAGAACATTGGCCCCGGTCACCTCTGTGCGGCCTGACGATTGCACATGGATCGCCGCGCGCTGAATGACGCGCTGAAAGGCTGCGGTCGGCACAGCTTCGTTGCCTTCGACATCTGTCACCAGCGTGGCCAGATCGTCGTCGATGAAAGCGGTCAAGGTTTTTTTCAAAACCTCAAGATCGACCGAGCAGGCTTTCATCACCCGCGCCGCATCGGGCTCGTCGATGAGGGCCAGTAAGAGATGTTCCAGCGTTGCCAATTCGTGGCGGCGGGCATTGGCAAGCGCAAGGGCGCTGTGGATGGCTTGTTCGAGGGTCGTTGAAAATGTCGGCACTTGCGTCGTGCTCCTGTCTTGCAGGTCGGCAGTGCCCGAGCGGGGATCGGACGGGCTTGCCTTGACCGTGGCCTCAATGCGTTAAGCTTCGGTTTTCTGCGGCAATCTTCAAGGGTTATTTCGAAGGAAAGCGCAGATAACTTGATACAAGCCCAAAAAAGTGATGGGCCAAGGTTAGAACGTGTCTTTGCGGGCCCGCAGCGCGGCAAAAGCCTCTGCGTCAGACGCGGTTTGCAGGCCCAAGACCGCCTTGATATGGGGCAGGTGGACCCGCAGAAAAGGGTTGGTGGCCAGTTCTTCCGATAATAATGACGGCACAGTAGGAACCCCCGCCGCACGGGCTGAGGCGACGCGGACGATGCGGTCCAAAAGGGCTTGGTTTTCCGGCTCGATCGTGGCGGCAAAGCGCAGATTCGACGCGGTGTATTCGTGGCCGGAACAGATCAGCGTGTCTTCGGGCAGAGCGGCAAGTTTGCTCAAAGAGGCCCACATCGTTTCGGGCGACCCTTCAAACAAACGCCCGCAAGCCCCCGCCATCAGACTGTCGGCGGTAAAGGCCAGATGCGCAGAGCGGAACAAAAACGCGATGTCGCCGATGGTATGGCCCGAAACATTCATGACATGGCCGATTGTTTCGCCGACCGTCACCGTGTCGCCATCGCGCAAAGCGCGGGTCAGGGGAGGCAAGCGGTGCTCGTCGGCTTGGGCACCATAAACAGCGGCCTGCGTGGCTTGGACAAGCTCTTGGGTGCCTTGCACATGGTCGTCGTGGTGGTGGGTCAAAAAAATCTTGTCCAACTGCCAGCGACGCAATGTCAATTCGGCAAGAATCGGCGCGGCTTCCGGGGCATCGACAAGCGCAGTCTCGCCTGTGGCCTTGTCGCGGATAAGATAGGCGTAATTGTCTTTCAGACAGGGGATCGTCACAAGGTCCAGCGCCATTGGGTTTCCTTCTTTGGCCCAGATGGGCAATTGCGTGTTTAAGGTGTATCTTGACCCTATGTGGATTTGAAAGGCTTGGGCTTCAATGCATCTTGACGTGCTTGACCTGCGGAACTTTTACTACCGCACCGCTTTGGGCCGCGTGGCGCAGCGTGGCATTCGCGAGCGCGTGGTTGATATGTGGCCCCCGATGGCGGGGCAGACGGTGGTGGGTTTCGGCTTTGCCGTACCGGTGCTGCGCCCCTATCTGGCCCAAGCGCGCCGTGTCATAGCCCTTATGCCTGCGCCACAAGGCGTGATGCCTTGGCCGATGGGCGAGGGCAATGTCAGCTTGTTGTGCGAAGACAGCGAATGGCCGCTGGCGACGGGTTTTGTCGACCGGCTGATCTTGATGCATGGATTGGAAACCTCGGACAATGCGGCCGCTGTGCTGGAAGAATGTTTCCGCGTGCTCGGCCCGGGTGGCCGCGCCCTTTTCATCGTGCCCAATCGCTTGGGGCTTTGGGCGCGCGGCGATGGCACGCCTTTTGGGTTTGGGCGCCCCTATTCCATGGGCCAGATCGAGGCCCAGCTGAAACGGCACGGCTTTACCCCCGAACGGGCCATGACGGCGCTTTTCGCGCCACCCTCGCTGGGCCGATTCTGGCTGCGCACGGCAGGGTTTTGGGAATGGCTGGGCCGCGCCGCGCCTTGGCTGGCGGGCGGGGTTCTGATGGTGGAAGCCTCAAAGCAGGTCTATGCCCCGACGCGCGGTGGTTTGGCCGCCAAAGTGCGCCGCCCCTTGCGTGCGCTGGACGGAATGCCTGTCGCCCAACCCGTGCCCCGTTTGGAATAAAGCGCGCGGGTTTGGCGTGACGATGCGTCGCCTGTGGGGCTGTCGCGTGCCGGTTACACCTTGGTGCAAAAATCCCTCCGCAAGAGCAGCGAAAACTGCGGGATTCTTGGTTGCGAGGTGGCGGGGCCTCTGCTATGGACGCCGCAATCTGTAAAAGACGCATACACGACGTGTGCGCCAACGGAGGCTTATGATCTGCCCCTAGGGTGCGTCAGACAGCCTTAAACAGCGGAAGGGTTGACGTGTCGGAAACAGCATCCATCTCCCTCAGCATCGCCGGGCGCTATGCTCAGGCCCTGTTTGAACTGGCAAAGGAAGCCGGCGCTATGAATGCGCTGGAAGCCGATGCCGCAGCTTTGGCCGCGGTCTTGACCGAAAGCCCAGAGCTTGCCGCGATGATCGCCTCGCCCGTCGTGGGTAAGGGCGAGCAAAGCGCTGCCATGGCAGCGGTTGCGGTGCAAATGGGCCTTTCGACGCTGACACAGAACACTTTGGCGCTGATGGCGCAAAAGCGTCGCCTGTTTGTTATTCCCCAGCTGGTGCAGGACCTTAAGGCCCGCATCGCCGTGGAAAAAGGCGAAGTGACGGCAGAGGTCACCTCTGCCAAAGCCTTGAGCGCATCCCAGCGCGACGCGCTGGTGGCTTCCTTGAAGGCCAATGTCGGCAAGGACGTGATTTTGAACGCCACCGTTGATGAAAGCCTCATCGGCGGTCTTATCGTTAAGCTGGGCTCAACCATGATCGACACCTCGGTCAAGGCCAAGCTCGCCGCACTCCAGAATGCAATGAAAGAGGTTGGGTGATGGGAATCCAGGCTGCTGAGATCTCTGCGATCCTGAAGGCGCAGATCAAGAACTTTGGCCAAGATGCCGAAGTTGCAGAAGTTGGTCGCGTGCTGTCCGTCGGTGACGGTATTGCGCGCGTTCACGGGTTGGACAATGTCCAAGCCGGTGAAATGGTGGAATTCCCCGGCGGGATCCGCGGGATGGCCTTGAACCTCGAAGTCGACAATGTCGGCGTCGTGATCTTCGGCTCTGACCAGGACATCAAAGAAGGTGACACCGTCAAGCGCACCAAGTCCATCGTGGACGTGCCCGCAGGTGACGGTCTTCTGGGCCGTGTGGTTGACGCTCTTGGCAACCCGATCGACGGCAAAGGCCCGATCGTGTTCGCCGAGCGCCGCGTGGCCGACGTCAAAGCCCCGGGCATCATCCCGCGCCAGTCGGTGCATGAACCCATGGCAACCGGCCTGAAAGCCGTTGACGCCATGATCCCGATTGGCCGTGGCCAGCGCGAATTGATCATCGGTGACCGTCAGACCGGCAAAACCGCCGTGGCTTTGGACGCGATCTTGAACCAGAAAGTCTACAACGACGCCGCAGGCGACGATGAAGGCAAAAAGCTGTACTGCATCTATGTCGCCATCGGGCAAAAACGCTCGACCGTGGCGCAGTTGGTCAAGAAGTTGGAAGAAACCGGCGCAATGGCCTATACGATCGTTGTGGCCGCAACCGCTTCTGATCCGGCCCCGATGCAGTTCTTGGCCCCCTTCGCCGCAACTGCCATGGGCGAGTATTTCCGCGACAATGGCCGTCACGCCCTGATGATCTATGACGATCTGTCCAAACAGGCTGTCGCTTACCGTCAGATGTCGCTCTTGCTGCGCCGTCCGCCGGGCCGTGAAGCCTATCCGGGCGACGTGTTCTACCTGCACTCGCGCCTCTTGGAACGTTCGGCCAAGCTGAACGCTGACAACGGCTCTGGCTCTTTGACGGCTTTGCCGATCATCGAAACCCAAGGCGGGGACATTTCGGCCTTTATTCCGACGAACGTGATCTCGATCACCGACGGGCAGATATTCTTGGAAGGCGAATTGTTCTACCAAGGCATCCGTCCGGCTGTGAACACCGGTCTGTCGGTGTCGCGCGTGGGCTCTTCGGCACAAACCAACGCCATGAAGTCGGTGGCAGGTAAGGTGAAGCTGGAACTGGCGCAGTACCGCGAAATGGCAGCCTTTGCGCAGTTCGGCTCTGACCTTGACGCTTCGACCCAGCAATTGCTGAACCGTGGCGCGCGTTTGACCGAGCTGATGAAGCAACCGCAATACGCGCCGCTGACCAATGCGGAAATCGTGTGCGTGATCTTCGCGGGCGCCAACGGCTTTCTTGACAAGATCGCCGTGCGCGATGTCGGCCGCTACGAAGCGGGTCTGCTCAAGCACCTGCGCACCAAGGGTGCCGCGCTTCTGGCAGATATCACCATGAAAGACCGCAAGGTGGCCGGTGATCTGGAAAAAGCTATTCGGGCCGAACTGGACGCATTCGCCAAAGACTTCGCGTAATTTGGGTCCGGGAGCAGCACAATGCCCAGCTTAAAGGACTTAAAGAACCGGATCGGCAGCGTTAAGAACACGCGCAAGATCACCAAGGCGATGCAGATGGTCTCTGCCGCCAAGCTTCGCCGCGCCCAAGACGCGGCGGAAGCGGCGCGGCCTTACGCCCAGCGGATGACGGCTGTGATGGCCGCTCTGGCCGCTTCGGTCGGCACAAGCAACAACGCGCCCCGCCTTTTGGCCGGGAGCGGCGCAGACAAAGTGCATCTGATTGTCATCATGACCTCAGAGCGCGGGCTTTGTGGTGGGTTCAACACCACCATCGTCCGGCTGGCCCGGGCGAAAATCGCCGAGCTGACCGCTGCCGGCAAAACGGTCAAGATCCTGACCGTCGGCAAGAAAGGCCGCGAACAGATGCGCCGCGAATATGGCCACCTGTTTGTCGGCCATGTCGACCTGACCGAGGTGAAGCGGGTGGGTTACGCCAATGCGCGTGACATTGCCCGTGACGTCGTCGCACGGTTTGACGCGGGCGAGTGTGATGTGGTGACCTTGTACTACAACCGCTTCCAATCGGTGATCAGCCAGATCCCGACAGCGCAACAGGTTATTCCGGCCAAGTTCGAAGGCGCAGCCCCCGTGGCCGCATCTTACGACTACGAACCTTCGGAAGACCAAATCCTTGCCGACCTGCTGCCGCGTGCAGTGGCCACGCAAGTCTTCACCGCGCTGCTCGAGAATGCGGCTTCTGAACAAGGCGCCCGGATGAGCGCGATGGACAATGCCACCCGCAACGCGGGCGACATGATCAACAAGATGACCATCGTGTACAACCGCTCGCGTCAAGCCGCGATCACCAAGGAACTTATCGAAATCATTTCGGGCGCCGAGGCGCTCTGAGGAACCGGAGAGACGAATATGTCACAAGGCAAAATCACGCAGGTGATCGGCGCCGTGGTCGACGTGCAGTTCGATGGCGCGCTGCCGGCGATTCTGAACGCTGTGATCACCGAGAACAACGGTAAAAAGCTGGTGATGGAAGTCGCCCAGCACTTGGGCGAGAACACCGTCCGTTGCATCGCGATGGACACGACCGAAGGCTTGGTGCGCGGCGCACCGGTCAGCGACTCGGGCGCACCCATCTCGGTTCCGGTGGGCGATTGCACGCTGGGCCGCATCCTGAACGTCATCGGCGAGCCGGTGGATGAAAAGGGTCCGGTTGTGGCGACCGAATACCGCTCGATCCACCAAAAGGCCCCGTCTTTCGCCGACCAAGCGACCGAGTCGCTGGTTCTGGTGACGGGCATCAAGGTGATCGACCTGTTGGCGCCCTATGCCAAAGGCGGCAAGATCGGCCTGTTCGGCGGCGCGGGCGTGGGCAAAACGGTTTTGATCATGGAATTGATCAACAATATCGCCAAAGTGCACTCGGGCTACTCGGTGTTTGCCGGTGTGGGCGAACGCACCCGTGAGGGCAACGACCTGTACCACGAGATGATCGATTCCAAGGTGATCGACCTTGACGATATGACCAAGTCGAAAGTGGCCTTGGTCTACGGTCAGATGAACGAACCGCCGGGCGCACGTCTGCGCGTGGCTTTGACCGGCCTGACCTTGGCTGAGCAGTTCCGCGACCAGTCGGGCACGGACGTGTTGTTCTTCGTCGACAACATCTTCCGCTTCACCCAAGCCGGTTCGGAAGTGTCGGCTTTGCTGGGTCGTATCCCCTCGGCCGTGGGCTACCAGCCCACGCTGGCGACCGACATGGGCGCTTTGCAAGAACGCATCACCTCGACCAAGAACGGGTCCATCACCTCGGTGCAGGCCATCTACGTTCCGGCCGACGACTTGACCGACCCTGCACCCGCCACCTCTTTCGCCCACTTGGACGCGACCACCGTTCTGTCGCGCGCCATTTCGGAACTGGGGATCTATCCGGCTGTTGACCCGCTCGACTCGTCCTCGCGTCTGCTGGACCCGGCTGTGATCGGCGAAGAGCATTACAACGTCGCCCGCCAAGTGCAGGGCACGCTGCAACGCTACAAGTCGCTGCAGGACATCATCGCCATTCTGGGAATGGACGAACTGTCCGAGGAAGACAAACTGACCGTGGCACGCGCCCGTAAAATCCAGCGCTTCCTCAGCCAGCCCTTCGACGTGGCAAAGGTCTTCACCGGCTCTGACGGCGTGCAGGTTCCGCTGGACGTGACGATTGCGTCCTTCAAAGCGGTTGTGAACGGCGAATACGACCATCTGCCGGAAGCGGCTTTCTACATGGTCGGCGGCATCGAAGACGTGAAGGCCAAGGCCCAGCGTCTCGCTGCGGCTGCGGCCTAAGGGGGCGTGATGGCAGGGACCCTGCAATTCGACCTCGTCAGCCC